>JABAOD010003345.1_pt1 | contig 51797 bp, 50 predicted proteins | sample 7062151 | NCBI WGS metagenome assembly JABAOD01 (sample SAMN14538626, study PRJNA623070) | marine sediment metagenome | biome: marine biome [ENVO:00000428]; feature: marine pelagic biome [ENVO:01000023]; material: deep marine sediment [ENVO:00002113] | place: India: Gulf of Khambhat ... | reverse complement strand
GCAGGCGTCGGTGTCCAGCAGCTGCTTCCACGTGAATTCGGCCACGACCGAGGCCCCCACCGTGTCGATGTCGGTCGCCTCGAGGAGGTTGGGCATCTCACGCATGGCGCCCACCGGCCGCTCCCGCGGCGAGAGGTACATGTTGACGGGCGAGGTGACCATGTGGCGGAGCTTCGTGGTCGGCAACACGATCAGAAACGCCACGAAGGAGAGACCGTGAACCACCCAGAGCGCCTGATGCACCCCGGCTGCGGTCGCCTCCGGGATGAGAGACGCCAGCGGGTAGCCGACGAAGCTCCACACCTCGAAGTCCGGTCTCCCCATCTCCTGGATCCGGGCCGCTTCGACCAGCAATCCGGTCACGCCGATGACGGCCAGCGTGAGCAGCACGAGGGCGTCCTCGGGCCTGGTCTTGGAACGGATGCGCCAGGGCCGGGTGCCGTATCGACGCACGGCGGCCCACACCAGGCCGGCGAGGAAGACGAGGGCGAAGAGGTCCAGCGTGAAGGAGTAGCCCTGGTAGACGCCGCCCTCGAGGAACTTGAGGTTGGTCGGCAACAGGTGGTCGATCTCGAGCGTGACCGTCCCGAGGAACAGGACGATGAACCCGTAGTAGATCATCGCATGCATGATCCCCGGAGCCCGATCCTCGAGGAGGGTCCGCATCTGCAGCCCCTCCCGGGCGGCGTGGAGGCGGCGCTTGAGGAGCCGGGTCCGATCCTCGCCGGCACCCCGCTCGATGCTCTTGGCCCGGAGCGCAAACAGGTAGAACATGAGGCCGAGCGCCACCGAAACGGCGACGTAGAACAGCGCCACCAACACGGTCGGGATGTTGTGGAAGACCTCGCGGCCGACCTCGAGCTCGGGCTCGGGCGACCAGGTGCCCACCCACCACAGCAGCATCGTCCCGATCGCCGAGACGATGCCCAGGGCTATGAGCAGGGTGCTGACCGGCGGACGACGAGAACCGGAGTCCTCGGCCTGCGGACGTGATTCGGTGGCGACCACACCTCTCCTCGCTCTCGCTCGCGGCGGAGTGTAGGTCGTCCGACGATGCGGCTTCAGCCGGCCCCGACAAACGGAGGCACAGCGCCGCGGACCTGCATACGATTGCCGGATGACACACCCGGAACAGAACGTGACGACCCCGATCGGCACCATGTGGATGGAAGACGGCGTGCTGGTTCACGAGGTCACCTCCTTTGATGTGATCACACCTGAGCAGGCCCGTTCCGTCGTCGACGCCGTCAAGCAACTGACCGGGGGCGACCCCGTCGTCGCCGTGGTCGACATCCGGGCGGTGGGCTACGCCCTCCCGGAAGCCCGCCATGCGTTCGCGGGCTCGCCTGAAGAGATGGGCGAGGTGGCGACGGCGCTGATCGTGGCCAACGCCGCAAGCCGTGCTCTGGCGAGGGTGTTCCTGGCGTTGAGCCGACCGCAACGGCCTGTGGAGGTGTTCACGAGCCGGGAGCGCGCCATGGAATGGGCGAACAGCTATCCCATGACGGGCAGCGGTTGACGGTGTCGAGCCGGTCGCTCCGGTGCTCGGTACCATCGCCATCCATGGCCACACTCGACTCGCCCGACCGGGGCGACCCGGGTTCCAGGTGCAGACCCATGCCGGGTCGGCCCGGATCGATGCTTCGCACATGACCGGGTTCTCGACTGCGACCGATATCGCCCGGCCCGACGTCGTTGCTGCATTCCGGCGCGTGTGGGGGCGGCTCGCCGAACCGGGGGCGACCTTCACCGGGGTCGAACGCGTCGACATCGCCCGTGTTGCCCGGGCGTCGCGCTCACATGCGCCGATCCCCGACGNNCCGACGCCGGGCTGCCCGCGACCGTCATCGAGGTGGCCAGCATGGTGGGCGCCGAGCCGGCTGCCATCACCGAGGAGTGGGTGGAAGCCTCGATCGCACCCGCGATCGGTTATCCCGCCTACGTCGAGATCATCGGTCTCGTCGCTCAGCTCACCGCAGTCGACAGCTTCCATCGGGCCATGGGTCTGCCCCTCGAGCCGCTTCCTGCGCCGCAGGCCGGACCGCCGACAGCAGCAGTCGCCGACGACGCCAAGCTCCGCTCGTCGTGGGTTCCGACCGCCGGGCCGGGCAGCGTGGTCTACGCGTTGTCGCTGGTGCCCGGCGAGATGGCCGGGTTCGAGGATCTCCACGGACCGCTCTACATCCCAGTCGGCGAGATGGGCAACCACCTGTTCGCGAGGTCGCTGCAACGCCACCAGATGGAGCTCGTCGCCGCACGCACGTCGGCTCTCAACGACTGCTTCTACTGACTGGCGGCGCACATGGGCATGCTCCGTGCGAGCGCCGAGGCCTCCGGAATATCGCATCTCGATCTGCGGTCGCTCGCCGACCCGACGCTCGACAGCGGCGTCCCGGGAAGCGTGGCCATGCTGCGCCTCGTGGATGCCACCATCACGAATGACGACGAAGTCGCGGCCACGGCGAGGACCGCCGTGAGTGCCGAGCTCGGGGCAGATGCGGCCGCCGAAGTCGCAGCCGTGATCGGCAACTTCGAGATGATGAACCGGATCGCGGACGCCACCGGCACACCGGTGAGCGCCAGAGCCCGCGAGTACCTCACGAGCGAGCTCGACGCCATCGGTCTGGGCCACGTCGCTCGCAGCTGACGATCGACTGACGGCCGCCCCTGGGGTCGATAGCCTTCGTGGTGGATGACTACGGACCCGGTCTACGAGTGGTTGCTCTCGGGTGATCCCTCCGTGACGTGGCAGGCCGAGCGTGACCTCCTCGATCGCGCCGAATCGACGTGGAAGCGCACGAGGCGCCGGGTGGCGACGGAGGGATGGGGAGCGGCGCTCCTGGCCGAGCGAGCCGACGATGCCACGTGGGGTGGCGGTCTCTACGGCCCCAAGTGGGTGTCGACGTTCTACACGATGCGACTGCTCCAGCATCTCGGCATGCCGCCACACCGTCGTGACGTCGCCGAGAGCTGCGAGTTGCTGCTCGCAAGTGGAGTACGCCCCGATGGTGCTGTGTCGCTGTGGAACTCGGGCAGGCCCGACACGTGCGTGACGGGGATGTTGCTGGCGATGGCGGTTGCCTTCGGGTTCGAGATGGACGAACGCAGCGAGCGGATGATCGACTCGTTGCTCAGGGAGCAGATGTCGGACGGTGGCTGGAACTGCGAGCGCGATCGGGGAGCCACCCACTCCTCGTTCCACACGTCTGTCAGCGTGCTCGAAGGACTCCGGCCGTTTGCGACGCGATCTGACGTGTCACGCGCCTGCGATCGAGGCCGAGACTTCTTCGCACGACACAAGCTCTACCGCTCGTGCACCACCGGTGATGTCGTCCGCGAGCAGTTCACCCGCTTCTCGTTTCCTCCGCGCTGGTTCTTCGACGTGCTCCGCGGTCTGGAGGCCTTCGCCGCAGCGGGTGCGCCGTGGGACGACCGGTTGTCGGATGCCGTGGGGCTCGTCGAGCGTCGCAAGGATCGGAACGGACGCTGGAACACGCAGAACCGTCACACCGGACGCACGTTCTTCGAACTCGAGCCGGCGGGGCAGCCAGGCCGGATGAACACGCTGCGGGCGCTCCGAGTGCTGCGTTGGGTCGAGCAGGTGCGCTGAACGCGACGGTCGGGCCGAAGACGAGCCGGCGTCGACACCGGCTGCTTGACTCGGATCGATGCTCGACGTAGGCGCCGCATTCGATCTCGATCCCGATCGGGTATGGCTCAACGCGGCGCATCAGGGTCCTCTCCCCCGCCGGGCATCGGAGGCAGCCGGCGAGGCGATCAGGTGGAAGGAGCGACCCCGAGTCCTGGCCGGCAGTGATCTGTTCACGAAGGTCCCTGCGGGGCTCCGTGCATCCATCGCCACGTTGCTGGACGTGCCGCCCGACGAGATCACGCTCGCCAACAGTGCCTCCTACGGCCTGCACGTAGTCGCCAATGGTCTCGGTCTCGGGGACGGCGACGAGGTCGTGGTGGCCGCGAACGACTTCCCCTCCGACGTGTTGCCGTGGCTGCGTCTGCGTGAGCGCGGCGTCCATGTCGCGAGGATCATTCCGTCATCGAGTGGAGTGGCCTCCCCTGACGAGGTGGACGCCGCCATCACGCCGCGCACACGCGTCGTCTGCCTCCCGTGGGTCCACTCGTTCAGCGGTCACGTGTCGGACGTGGCCGGAATCGGCGAGGTGTGCCGCGGCGCACACAGGGTCTGGTTCGTCCTGAACGGTTCCCAGGGAATCGGCGCCATTCCGATCGCTCCTGCATCGGTTCCCGTGGATGCGTTCATCGGGGTCGGCTTCAAGTGGCTGTGTGGCCCCTACGGAACCGGGTTCCTGTGGATGAGCGACCAGATGTCCCGGCATGTCGCACCCCAGAAGCTGTACTGGCTGAACGCCATGACGTCGGCAGATCTGGCGGCTCCCGAGCTCGACATGGATGGGATCCGGCCCTCCCCCACCGGCCGCCATGACATCTTCGGAACCGCCAACTTCTTCAACTTCACAGCGTGGACCGCGGCCATCGAGCTGATCACGGAGGTCGGGGTCTCCGCCATCCACCAGCACGACCTGGCTCTCGCCGCACTCATCGAGCGGGGTCTCGACGACGGCCCCTTCGAAGTGCTCCCACGGGGCGACCGTGACCGATTGAGTTCCATCCTCTTCGTGCGGACCCGCCACGGCCCCATCGACGAGCTCGCGACACGCCTCGACACCGCAGGGATCGACGTCTCCGTGCGGAGAGGCATGATCCGCCTCTCCCCACATCTCTACAACACGGTGGCGGACGTGACGCGACTGCTCGACGCGATGCGGTGACGGGCTCCCGCGACGTCGCTGCTCATGACGGCACCGCCACGTACAAACCGCGGCCGAGCCCTCCCTCATCGGGGAGCCACTCCGCGTCGAGCCCGACGTCGGCGAACGTACGCAGGTGCTCGTCCACCGTGAACAGACCCGTGACGTGCTCCTCGACGAAGTAGTCGACGCCTTGGCCGGGCACCCCGACCAGATGATGGAACTGGAGGGTGCCGACCGCGCCCTCACGGGAACTGGCGATCATCCGGGCGATTCGCATCGACGAGTCACCGTGGACACCAAGCGCCACGTTGTCGTCGATCCACGTCTCCGGCGTGAGCCACGGCTCGACGATCACGACACCGCCGGAGGCGCAATGGGCGGCGAACCGTTCGTAGGCGGCGTGTAGATCGTCACCGCTCACGCAATACGCCACGCTCGAGCCCAGACACACCACGACGCCGAACGTCGCCCCGAGGCCCATCGTGCGCATGTCACCCCGGTGCAACGGAATCTCGGGGAGACGGTTGCCGGCGACTGCGAGCATCTCGTCGGAGAGGTCGATCCCCTCCACCTCGAAGCGAGTCTGCAGGTGCTCCAAGTAGAGACCCGTCCCGCAGGCCACCTCCAGCAGCGTCGTTGCGTGCTCCGTGCGCTCGTTGATCAGCTCGACGAGACGGGCCGCCAACGCCGCGTAGTCGAGCATGCCGCCGTAGATGGTGTCGTACACGCCGGCCGACACGGTGTGATGTCCATGGGTCACGTCGGTCTCCTGAAACGCAGACGCCCCCGACGGGACGGGGGCGTCGTTGCGATCGATCGTGGTGGCGTCAGGCGAGCCCGAGCTCGGCCTTCAGCTCCTCGAGCTTGGCATCGGCCTGGACCATGTTGATGGCCTCCTTGAGCTCGGCCTCGGCACCCTGCGGCGTCGCCTCGCGCAGCTCGGCCTTGGCCATGGCCTCGGCCTTGCGGGCCTCGATCTTCTCCTCGACCTTCTCGAGCGACGGCATCTCGTAGTCCATCGTGTTCGAGAGGGCGTCGACGGCCTTGTTGACCGACTCCTGCATCTTNNNNCAGCTCCATCCGCTTGGCGGCCAGCTCCTGAACCCGCATGGCGTTCTGCTGAACGGCCTTCTTGGCGGCATCGGCCTGGCCGGTCGCCGACTCGTACTGCGTCTTGAGCGTCGACATGTTGTTCTCGGCCGCCTGCAGCTTCATGGCCAGCGACTGTGCCGTCTGGGTCCACTTGGTGACACCCTCGACATCGCCGGCCGACTTCGCGTCTTCGGCTCGCAGCAGCGCCTGCTTGGCCATCTCGCGGGCCTCACCGACGTCGTCGGCGGCCTTCTCGATCTTCGACTCGAGCTGCGTGCGGTGGGCGACGACCTTGGCGGCCTGGTTGCGCAGCTCCTGATCGCGCTTCCGCGCCTCGTTGATCGCCTGCTCGATCTCGATCTCGGGATTCATCGCCTTCTCCGCGCTGGTGCGGAACAGGGTCGTGATGTAACCCCAGAGACGCCTCAAGAAACCCATGTAATCCTTCCCCTGGCTCGGTGGTGGAGTGGAAACCCGATTGTAGGTCACGCAGTTGGGGCGGTGCCCGGCTCAGCCTCTCCTGCGGCTTCGTCCGCCCCTGACCCGACCACCCGTGCCACGGCGCGAGCTCGACCCTCGCGGCGACGAACGGCCCGACGATCTGCTGCTGCGCGAGCTGGTGCTGCGCGACGACCGGCTCGAAGATGCTCTCGAGCCACCACCCAATCCACCGAACAGACCCCCGAGCCCTCCCCCGCCGCGACTCGATCGACTCGACCTCCGTTGCGAGGATCGGCCCGCCGCATAGGCCATGCCCAGTTGCAACAGGGTGTCCATCATCGATGACCCGGCCCCGTAGGAGGACCGCCGAGTCGCGCGACGCGCGTAGGAAGGCGCAGGCAGTCGCGACGTGTCGATTGACCGCTCGGGTCGTTGCTCCGGTTCCAGCCGCCTCGGCTCGGGTCGTTCGGGGAGCTCGGTGCCGTCGAGGATGGCTTCGGCGGTGTCGAGCTGCCAGATCGCGATGTCGAGGCGGTTCGAGAGGTCGATGAGCTCGGCGGGTGTCGTCGCCGCCTGATAGGCGTCCGAGACGGCTCGGTAGGTGTCGGCGGCTTCGTTGTAGAACCGATCGGCCCTCGGGTTGTCGGCGACCCTCACCTCGTCTTCCATGTCGAGCAGGTCGTTGGCGACGTCGTCGATTCGACGCTGGACCTCGGCCTTGGCAGCGTCGATGCGAGACGTGGCCGCCTCGACCTCCCGCTTCTTGGAACGGCTGCGTACCCACAGGATGCCAACCACCACGACCACGGCGATGACCAGGAAGACGACGAAGCCTCCGCCGCCGCCGTCGGTGCTCCCTGCGGGCACCGGGACGTCGACCGGCAACCCGGTCAGGTTCTCGACGATGCTCCTGGCGAAGTCGCCGTCGTCCCCACCGCGCTCGTTCGCTGCGTCCAACGCAGCCTCCAGGTCCACCACCTCGTAGACGTCACCCGTTCCCCCATACCCGATCGACTCGGGAGCGATCACGATCACGAGACCCCGCCCCAACCGGTCGACGACTGCGTCGGCAAACGCCGTGGCGCCGCTGATCGGCTCGTCGGCGAGCACGACGATCGACAGGTTCTCGCCGTCGTTGCGGGCCTCGCGCACGAGGGCACCGATCTCGGATTCCGTCGTCGAGGCGCCCGCCTCGACGAACACGCCGTCATCGGCGATGGCGTCTGCCACTTCGCCCGGCTCCGCGGCGAGCGCGGGAGCGGCGACGAGCAGCACCACCGCAATGGAGAAGACCGTGACGAGTCGTTGCACGGCGGGCACCCTACCCGGCGCCCAGCTCTCGGGACCTGGCGGCGGCCGCCCGCAGGGCATCGACGACGAGATCGCTGAACCCACCCTTCTCGAACTGCTCGAGGGCGGCGGCGGTCGTGCCCCCGGGGGAGGTGACGGCGATCCGCAATTCTTCCGCGGTCTGGGGCGAGGCCGCAAGCAATGCGCCCGCGCCCATCATGGTCTGCTGCACCAGGCGCTTCGCCACGTCTTCGGGGAGACCGAGTTCCACACCCGCCTGCTCCATGGCCTCGGCGAGCAAGAAGACGTAGGCGGGGCCCGAGCCCGAGACCGCGGTCACCGCATCGAGCAGTTCCTCGTCCACCTCGACCGCATCGCCGAAGGCGGTCAGGATCTGATGGCACTGTCGGACGTGACGGTCCTCGGCGTGGGAGCCGCGCGCATACGCCGTCATGGCCGCCGACACGGCGGCCGGGGTGTTGGGCATCGCCCGAACCACGGGCACCTCGCCGAGCGCCCCCTCGAACCTGTTCGTCGGCACGCCGGCGCACAGGGACAGCACGATGTGATCCGAGCGTACGAGGGGCCGAACCGAGGCGAGCAGCGTGTCGACGTCGTTGGGCTTCACGGCGATCACGAGCACCTGGCGGTCGGCAAGGAGCTCGGCAGGCTCCGAGCTGACGGCGATGCCGTGCTTGGCCGAAAGTGATGCAGCATGCTCGGAACGCTTCTCGATGGCCGAAACGCAGTTGCTGCGCCAGCCGGCGGAGAGCAGCGCTCCGATCACGATCTCGCCGAGCGTCCCCGCTCCCAGGACAACGACCGATGGTTCCATGACCCGATCATACGAGGCTCGGCGACTCGCCTGGCCACGAAGTCCTGCGACACTGCTCCTCGCATGGCCGAAGAACGCCCCCTCGACGAATGGCGCGAGTTCGCGTCTGCCGCCCCCGCTGCGACGACATCGGGCTCGCGGCACCCTCGTCCGCTGCTCGCCGCGGCGGTCGGCATCGTGCTGGTGACCATGCTCGGCATCGTGCTCTTCAGGCCCACGGGTGTGGCCGATGAGCGGTTCGCGGCCGAGGTCGACACCCTCGGCCTGCCGTCCCAGTTCCACGCCGCGGAAGTGGCCGAGGTCATCGACGCCCCCTGCGGCATCGGGACCACGGTGTGTCGAACGGTGCTCTTCGAACTCACTGCAGGACCGGACGCCGGCGCCACGTATCTGCAGGAGTTCCCGGTCGGTGGGCTGACCCCGGACTTCGGCGTGGGCCAGACCGCCATCCTCTCCTACCGGCCACCGGAAGGCATCGTCATCGACAACGTCGAGGCGCCCTGCGCCGGCGGCGCGGCCACATCGTGCCGTGACCTGACGATCGCCGTCGAGGGTCGGCCGTCGGAGACCGTCAACGTTCCCGACGACGCAGACGCCGCCTTCCTCCTCAGCGGTGACGCCATCGACGTGACTTTCGTCGACACGGGAGACGAGCTCCTACTCGTCGACGTGCGGCGCCCGACGATCCAATCCCAGTACCAGTTCGCCGACTTCCAGCGGCGGGGCACGCTGCTGTGGGTGGCGCTGCTCTTCGCTGCTGCAGTGGTCGTGCTGGGGCGGTGGCGCGGCGTCCTCGCCATCGTCGGGCTCTCGCTGAGCCTCGCCGTGCTCCTGCTGTTCGTCCTTCCCGCGATCCTCGACGGTCGCAGCCCGGTCTGGGTCGCGCTGTTCGGATCGCTCGCCATCGCCATCGTCACGCTCTACGTCGCCCACGGCTTCGGTCCCAAGACGACCGTTGCGCTGCTCGGCATGGGCGGGGCTCTGCTGTTGACCGCGGTGCTGTCATCCGTCGTGCTCGGGGTGGCCGACATCACCGGGTTCGCATCGGAAGAGAGCTCGCTGCTGACGATCTTCGACGGGCTCGACGTGCGCGGCCTCGTGCTGGCGGGAATCGTGCTCGGCGCCGCCGGTGCACTCGACGACGTGACCATCACCCAGGCCTCGGCCGTGTGGGAGCTCCACTCGGTCGACGAGCGGCTCGACGCCATGGAGCTCACCCGCCGCGGTCTCCGCATCGGGCGCGACCACATCGCATCGACGGTCAACACGCTGCTGCTCGCCTACGCCGGCGCCGCGCTCCCCCTGCTGGTCCTCTTCGTGGTGTCGTCGCAGTCGCTCGGCGCGATCGCGAACTCCGAGGTGGTGGCGATCGAGATCATCCGCACGCTGGTCGGCAGCATCGGGCTGGTGGCCGCCGTCCCCTTCACCACGTGGCTGGCCGCCCAGGTGGTGACCCGGATGTCCCGCACATGAGCGACCGCCGCGCCGAGCTACGGACGGAGCTCTCCGAGTTCCTCGACAACGACCGGAGCCTGGTCGACTCGGCGATCGCGCCCATCATCTTCGTTGCCGTCAACGCGTTCGTGGGGCTCGGCTGGGCGGTCGTCGCCGCCGGTGCGGTGGGAGTCCTCGTCCTGATTCGACGGATCGCGGTGCGGGGTCAGCCGGGCTACGCGATCGGTGGGCTGCTGGCAACGATCGGCGCCGCGCTCCTCGCCCTGTGGCTCGGCCGCGCCGAAGGGTTCTTCCTGCCGGGCATCCTGGCAAACGCGGGCTACGCCACGGCCGGGATCGTCTCGGTGGCGTTGCGTCGGCCGCTCATGGGCTGGGTCAGCGCCTTCACCCGCCGCTGGCCACGGGCCTGGTACTGGAGAGACGACGTACGACCCGCGTACACCGTCGTGACGTGGTTCTGGATCGCGTTTTGGACCATCCGCGGCGGCGTGCAGCTGGCCCTCTTCCAGGCGGAGCAGCCGGAAGCACTGGCCGGGGTGAAGATCCTCACCGGGTGGCCGATGGGGATCCCGCTGGTGATCCTGTCCTACGTGTACGGCACCCGGCGGCTGCGGTCGCTCCAGGGACCATCCGTCGCGGAGTTCGAGGCAGGGGCGGAACCGCCGTGGGAGGGTCAGCAGAGCGGGTTCTGAGACCTGCCGCCTACGCTGATCGAATGAGCAACGCGCCGGCGCCGCCGCGACCGATCGAGTCGACCTTTCTCGCCATCACCGTCGGTTATCGGCTCTTCGCGGCCGCATGGCTCGCCATCCTCGCCACCGTCGTGCTGCTCGGAGAGGACGGGGCCGATCGGCCGGGAATCGTCGTCGGCACGCTGGGGGGCGTCCTCGGCTGGACGCTCGTCGCCACGCTCGTGAGCCGGGCCCGCCCCGGGTGGGTGGCGACGTGGCCCTTCGTCGTCGTCGAGATCCTCATCTCGTGCTTCACCGTGGTGGCCGGGGACACGGCAGGCAGCGCCGGCTTCGCCGGAGGCTTCCCCCTCGTCGGGCTCTTCACTGCGATCTACGCGCGCGGGACCGTGGGCGGGATCGCAGCGGGGGTCGCCTTGTTCGTCACGCAGCTGTCGTTGCTCGGAGCGGTGCGCTCCGACACGGCCGCGCGCGTGTCGTTTCTCATCAGCTATCTCTTCACAGCGGCGGCAGGCATCGGGATCGCCGCGGCTCTGCGATCGTCCGACGAGCGGCGTGCCGAGGCCGAGAGCAGGCTGGCCGCGGCGGAGATGGAACGGGCGAGGGCCGAGGCGAAGACCGAGGTCGCCGTGCACCTCCACGACTCCGTGTTGCAGTCGCTCGCCCTCATCCAACGCGACGGCGACACCTCCGAGCAGTCGCGACGCATCGCCCGCACCCAGGAGCGCGAGTTGCGGGCGTGGCTGTACCTGGACCAGGGCGGGGTCGCACCGGCGGGCTTTCGGGAGGGCGTCTCCACCCTGACGCACTCGGTCGAGGACCTCACCGGCGTGCGAATCGAGCTGGTCATCGTCGGCGATCGCCCGCTGGACGATCGGCTCAGAGCGCTCCTCGCCGCGGCACGTGAGGCGACCATGAACGCGGCGAAACATGCCGGCGTCGAGGAGGTGTCCGTGTACGCCGAGGTGGCCGAGCACGGCGTGTCGATCTTCGTCAAGGACCGCGGCGCCGGGTTCGATCCGAACCAGGCGTCATCCGGCCGCGGCATCCCCGACTCGATCCTGGCCCGGATGGAGCGACATGGCGGGCTCGCCTCGATACGATCGGAGCCTGGCAAGGGCACCGAGGTGATCCTCACGATGGCGAACCCACAGTGAGCGACGGCGTCACGCTGTTCATCGTCGACGACCACGATCTGTTTCGGGCCGGGGTGCGTGCCGAGCTCCCGCCGAGCATCGCCGTGGTCGGCGAGGCGTCCGAGGTCGAACCCGCCATCGAGATGATCCTCGAGCGGAAACCCGACCTGGCCCTCGTCGATGTCCACATGCCGAACGGTGGCGGCCGGGCGGTCATCGAGGGCGTCCACGCGAAACGTCCCGAGCAGCTGTTCCTCGCCATCTCCGCCTCCGACGCACCCGAAGACGTGGTCGCCACCGTCCGAGCGGGTGCCCGTGGCTATGTCACCAAGACGATCGCACCCGGCGAGCTCGGAGAGGCCATCCACCGCGTCGTGGCCGGCGACGCCGTGTTCAGCCCCCGGCTCGCCGGCTTCGTCCTCGATGCGTTCGCAGCCATCCCGGTGGGTGACGTGGATCCGGAGCTGGATCTGCTCACCAAGCGGGAGCGTGAGGTGCTGCAGCACATCGCTCGCGGCTACACCTACCGCGAGATCGGCGAGCAGCTGTTCATCTCGCCGAAGACGGTCGAGAACCACGTGTCGGCGGTCCTGCGCAAACTGCACCTGTCCAACCGGCACGAGCTGTCGCGCTGGGCCCACGACCGCAACATCAGGTAGGAGACAGCGCCACCTGGACGAGGCTCGACCGACCGCCGTCGACGAGCCACCCGCGACCAGGGATCCGCAGGTGACCGGACCGGGCCGGGAGCCTCACACCGAGCAGCTCGCCATCGCGCGGACGAGCACCGATGAGGAGACCTACACCGTCCCGTCCGAAGTCGGCCGTCCACGAGCCGTAGCGTGATCGGAGCCGGGTCGTCTGCCCGGCCGCAACGATGCGGATTCGCAGTGGCTCGGCTCCGGCGACCTCGACCAACCGGGCCGCATCGACGAGGCCGGCATCGTCGATCAGAACGAGAAGGCGTTCGTCGGAGTCCTCCACGGCGGCGCATGCCGCCGCCTGATCGGTGAAGGCACGCCCGAAACCGGCGTCGCCGAGTGGTGACCCCGCTGCCGTGAGGGCCAGGACGCCGAGACCGGCGGAGTGCGCCGCCGCAGCGAGCGACCGCAGGGCGGTCGACTTCCCGGAGCGTGCCGGACCGGCCACCAGCACCCGGACGCCGGGCTCGAGTCCGAGACTCGCCGCTCCCCGGCCCCGATCTTCCAGCGCAAAGGGCAGCCTCCAGACATGACCGGACAGATCGGGCGATCCGGGGAGGTCGCCGAGGTGGACCACCGTTGGCAGTGCCTCCACCCGCGGAGGAGCGACACCGGGCGATGACGGGTTTGCCGCGATCGATCGCACCGCAGCGGCGAGTCCTGCGGGACCGGGCAGGGCGACCTGGACCTCGCAGCCGGTGCCGACGTCGAGAGCGCGTCCCGGAACCGGATCGGAGAGCGCTCGAGAGCAACCGAGTGCCCGGTAGTCGTAGCGATCGGCGAGCGCGAACACGAGCCGCCGGGGACACATGGCGAGCAGGCGGTGTGGCACGCCGGACGGTCGATGCGCAGATGCGACGACGGACACCCCGCCGCCGGAGCCCTCGGACATCAAGCGGGTGAAGATGGAACTCGCCTCTCCGGTCGGGTCGATCGCCTCGAGGGCGTCGAGCACCACGTCGAGCCCATCGACGACCAGCACCGTCGGATGACCGCCGCCCTCTGGATGGGCGCCCCCCTCGCTCGTGGCGACGCGCCGCGCACCGAGCATGCGCACGAGCCGCAGGAGACGCTCGTCGTCGTCGACACCGACCACCGCACCGACGTTGCCGAGGCCCTCGAGCAGCCGGAGCCGTCGTTCCTCGCCCTCCACGACGTAGACGTGTGGGGGATCATCGCCGTCCGACACCGCGAGGACGAGGGTCGCCAGAGCCGTCGTGGTGCCGCTTCCCGGCAGCCCGAACAGCAGCAGGTGGCCGTCATCGGGCGACCATTCGAGCGGCGTCCGCCGCTGCCGGGCCGGGTCGTCGACGACACCGATAACCGGCCGCGAAGGTGTCGAGGGGAGGTCGGTGCGATACACCTCATCGGGCAGAGGCGGCGGCCAGGGGCTCGGCCCGGCTCTCACCCCCGACTCGAATGCTGCGCGGGCGACCGACTCGACCAGCCGTTCGAGATCGGATGGTCCGGCGGCCTCTGCTCCGTCGGACTCGGACCCCGCCTGCAGCAGGAACGGACGGCACCGCACCCGCCTCTCCCGTACGGCCGCAGATCCACCCGTGTAGGCGGTCTGCACCACGGTCGTCCCCCGTGCGAGCCGCATCACCGCCCGCCCTGGTCGCGAACGCGGGATGTCGGCGGCGGTGGGGTCGTCGACCACGTCACGGGCGTCGACGGGAGACTGGACCCGGAGCGCAATCCGAAGGTCGGTGTTGGCGCGTATCGACTCGCTGACGACACCCGAAGGCCGCTGCGTGGCCAGGACGAGATGGATCCCCAGGCTGCGGCCGCGCTGGGCGACGTCGACGAGCCGATCGACGAAGTCGGGGAGCTCGGCGGCCATCGCGGCGAACTCGTCGACGACCACGACCAGCCTCGGCAACCGCGGCCCGCCGAGCGCCTCCGTGAGATCGTCGAGGCTCGACACGCCCGCCGAGCGCAGAACGGTCTCCCTCCGCCGCAGCTCGGCGTCGAGACAGATGAGGGCTCGCTCTGCGAGACCTTCGTCGAGATCCGTGACGAGACCGACGGTGTGAGGCAGATCGGCGCACGCATCGAACGCGCTCCCGCCCTTGTAGTCGATCAACACGAAGTTGCAGCGGCCGGGATCGAGCGACGTCGCCAACGAGACCACCAGGGTCCTCAGCAGCTCCGACTTGCCGGCCCCGGTCGTGCCACCGACGAGGGCGTGCGGTCCGTCGAGTCGCAGGTCCACCTCGACGATCCCGTCGGGGCCGATGCCGATCGGGGCCGCCCACGAGGTTTCGGCGGCCGTTCGCTTCCAGACCATCGAGATGTCCTCCGCGTCGATGCCATCGAGGAGTTCGACGAGGCGGACCCGGCGAGGCAGCTCGCCACGATCCATTCGCTCCGGATCGTGAAAGCGTGCCAGCTTCCGTGCGAAGCGGTGCGCCGTCTGCTCATCGAGGCTGTCGGCCTTCAGCTCGACCTCACCGTGGCTGCCGGGTGTCCACACGACACCCCGCGAGACATCGAGGACCAGCCCCGTCGACCCCGGCAGCGCCTCTGCCCTGTCCGCGAGCACGAGGACGACTGCGCCCCGGTCGCGAAAGGCTCCGAGCGAGACTGGATCGGGCGGCTCGTCACACACCACGAACGTCGCGTTGGCGAGTCGACGATCGCCCGGCTCCGTGGCGACGGCCAGATCGGCGTCGTCCGTCGCCAGGTGAGGGAGCCACTTCACCCACTGCCAGGTCGCCGGGTCTGCGACGAGGCCCAGCCGGCAATCGGCCGGCCCATGATGTGAGGCGGCCTGAACGACGAGAGCTCGGGCGGTGTCCATCCGCGCCGACGCAGACCCGACGACACCGACGACGGTTCCGGCCCCCAACGGCACCGTGACCACGCCGTCTCCCCTGCCCCGTCCGAGACGGAGCCGCATGAAGTCGTCATCCGTGCTGCGACGTTCCCACAGCCGTCGGTCCCGGCGCTCCGGCCAAACGACCACCGCCGTCGCCGTCGGATTCGCCAGCTCGGCCATGACACGCACCGTGCGGCGGTGCACGCGCATCCGTACGGCGTGAGACATCCGATCCCCGGCGTGGGTCGAGAGTTCGCTCCGGCGTCTGCTCCGGTGTCTCCGTTCGGCATCCAGCCAGGTGGCGAGGCTCACCACCGGCGCAACGAGAGCGAAGATGGCGAACATCGGATTCCACAAGACCGCGGTGAAGATCGCCAGCGCCACGGGCACGACGAAAGTGACCGACGCCGGTCGCACGACCGCCTCGGGCGTCGCCGGCGGCCCGGGAGGGGATGGAACCCGAGGGCGGAAGGGGCCGTTGCGGCGGGGACCCCGGACCCAGGGCTCGGTACCCGACTGCGAGAGCGCAGCCACGCCACCCCGATCAGGGGGTGTCGGATCGTCCGGAACCCGGATCGGCTCACCGAGCACCAGCGCCGAGCCGCGGCGCACTCCCGCCTCGACGAGGCGCCACGAGCGTTCGACGGGCCGGCCGTCCACAGTCGGCCGGCCTTCGAGCTCGAGGGCGTCCATGACGTCGCCCACCGTCACACGCGGGTCACCGAAGCCGAGCATGACGTCGCGCCGTGATCCATCGATCTCGAGGACGACGGCGATCTCGTGTCTCACGAGGCGAGCGAGGCGAGTGAGCCGGCTGCCTCCATCTCGTCGGCGAGCCGCTCGATCCGACGGGCCTCGGCAAAGAGCTCGTCGGCGCGTGCGGCGAGGCGGCCGGCCTCCGTCTCGACACGGTCCAGCGTGCCCTCGAGAAGCCGACGCCGATCCGCCACGACACCGAGGAACCCTGCGGCCGCCCGGCCTGTCCAGGCCGCGCGCGATTCGGCGGCGAGACGATCCAGCGCTCCCCGGCACGACCCCACGACCCCGATCAGGTCGTCGGAGGCGAAGAGCGCCGACCGCGCCATGTCACGGGTTCGCCGAGCGAGTCGCCGCAGCTCTTCGGGGCTCATCCGTCAGGCGGTCGCCCGTTCGATGTTCTCCCGATATCTGCTCACGGCCTGTTCTGCCTCGTCGAGCGCCGTGCGCAGCTTCTCGAGCGCCGGGGCGAACTCGCTCTCCCAGGCAGAGCGAAACGTGTCGGCACCGGGGCCGGTCCACGCCGTCTGATCCGGTGCGATCTGACGCGAGATGGTCGTCTTGAGCCGGACGACCTCGTTCCATTCACGATTGAACGCCTGTGCGAGCGCCTGCAATTGGCCGAGATCGGCCCCGAACATGCCTGTCATGCGCTGGATACTCCTTTCGTGTGACGGGCTGCTCGCCGAGTCTCTGACGTTGTTTGACGATTGTCAACGGTGATGTACCGTTGACAACATCACGACCACGGACGTACCATCAGCTCGATGTCGCTGAACTCCGCCCGGGCGATCGTCCTCGCCGCCATCTTCGGATCGGCGGGCGTCCTCGCCTCCGTCGGGGCGGCGATCCACGCGCTCGGTGTCGGTCTGCGCGATCCCGTCGGCTGGCTCCAGACCGCACCACCGGAGGATGCACTCGCGATGGCCGGGTCGGTTGGAGCTGGCCTGCTCAGCCTGTATCTGATCACGACCACGCTCGGCTACGCGGCGGCGCGTCTCACCGAGTCCGACCCATGGCGCCGGTTTCTCGGGCGACTGATGCTCCGACCCGTTCGGCGAGCCGTCGACCTGATCGCAGCCGTCGCCGTCTCGATGGCCACGCTGGGCCCGTTCGGCGAGCTGGCGTGGGCGGTGGCGAGCCGACCACCTCAGATGGTCGTGCAGAGTCGACCCGAGTCGGCCGTGGTGCCGCCAGGGCAGGGTGGTGTCGGGTTCACGGTTCGCACCGGAGACGACTCCGGACCAGCACCTGCCCCCCAGGCCCCGCCGGCTCTCCTCGCCGAAGTTCGCTACGAGATCGTCGGGGGCGACAACCTGTGGCAGATCGCGTGCCGCAGGATCCGCAGCGCCGACGACACCGCAGGTGTGGCCATGGTCACCGAGTACTGGCTGCAACTCATCGAGCGCAATGGACCAACGCTGCGATCGGGCGACCCCGATCTCATCTATCCCGGCGAGATCATCGTGCTCCCCGCCGTGACCGGCGACATCGCGCCGTGACCGAACCGCTCGTCATCCCGCGGGCCGAATTCGTGGAGGCGCTGGGTGCCCGAACCACGACAGGACGAGTGGGATCGACCATGGCGCCCATCTTCGAAGCGCACACCGCGATCGCGGTCGAGCGGCGATCGCACCGGCGCCGCGTTGCGATGTGGGTCGGACTCGAGCGAACCGTCCTCGCCTGCGGTGACGATCCAGTGACGATCCGCGGCATCAGAGCCGCCAACACCCCGCTCGCCGTGCTCGACTCCCTCGACCTGCGAAGGGACGGCGAAGGCAGATGCGGGTCCTGGTGGCAGGTCCGCATCACCACGAACGACATCCACCACCGCATCGAGGGCTACGACCGATCACCGGGTCCGACGTGGCTGGTCGTCGACGAGCCGGGAGTCACCCACGTGCGCCGCGCCTCGATCCGACACGTCGCCGCGGCGATCTGCACGGCGCTCGAAACCCACATGGGTCCGTTGCCACCCCCTAGCCTCGCCTGACGTCGCGAGGAGGCACATGCAGTACGGCATCTCGACGTTCGTCACGGATCGGGACATCCAGCCCATCCCGCTCGCCCGAGCGATCGAGGCGCTCGGGTTCGAGCGGCTCTGGTTGGCCGAGCACAGCCACATCCCGGTGGACCGGCGCACCCCGTGGGGTGGCAGGGAAGACGCACCACCGCTTCCGGAGAAATACTGGCGCACACATGACATCTTCGTCGCCATGTCGGCGATGGCGGCGGTGACGACGAGCCTCCGGCTCGGGAGCGGCATCGCGCTCGTGCCGCAGCGGGACCCGATCTGGTTGGCCCATCAGGTCGCTTCGCTCGACGTCGTCTCCGGTGGGAGATTCGACTTCGGAATCGGATACGGCTGGAACATCGAGGAGATGGCGAACCACGGTGCCGACACCGGTCGCCGCCGGGCAGTGACGCGGGAGCGGATGCTGGCCATCAAGGAGATCTTCACCAGGGACGAGGCCGAGTTCCACGGCGAGCACGTCGACTTCGACCCGATCTGGTCCTGGCCGAAGCCGGTCCAGCTGCCGAGCCCACCGATCTTCATCGGAGCCTCACCGACACCGGTGACGTTCCGCCACATCGTCGAGTACGCGGATGGATGGATCCCCATCAGCGGCCGGTACCCCATCGACGAGCGAATCGCGGACCTCCGCCGTCTCGCCGAGGACAGTGGTCGGGATCCGGCCGAGCTGACCGTCGGCGTCTACAACGCACCGGCCAAGCCGGCCGTGCTCGAGTCCCTCACTGCGGCCGGCGTCGACTTCATCCTGCTCTCGCTCGAATCCATGCCGGAAGACGAGACCCTGGAGACGCTGGGTGCCTACGCCGAACTGGTGGCCGACATCGGCTGAGCCTCAGTCGAGCATGTAGCGGAGGAGATCCGCCAGGGGCCGGGGAATGGCATCCTCCGGCAGCTCGGCCGCGAGTTCGCGGCCGTAGCGGATCTTGCGGCCCGAGCGGATCCCGATGAAGCGATGCAGCTGGCGCTCGAGGGGGCTGTCGCGATGGTCGGGCTGCTTCTGCATGGTGTGGAACCCGGCGAGCTCTCCCTGGCGATGGAGGAAGTCGAGGAGGCGCTCCACACCCCGAGCGCACGGATCAACTCCTCCTCGAGATCCGCCTCGCAGACGAACACGCCGACCTCCTCGGGATGTCGCTCGACCGCACGATTGACGTACTCCGCCTCGGCCGCATCACACAGGACCGCGAGACGATCGGCCTTCCAATACATCTTGAGATAGTGGGCGATGTTCGTGACACCACTCATCGACACCACGACGATGGTGCCCTGCTCGGGTCCATGTCCGAGGCGGGCGGCGAGCGCCTCGACGGCACCGCGATCCGAATCGCCCTCGACCAGCACTGCGGAGACCCGTTCCTCCACGGTCAGCCGTCTCCCTCCTCGAGCTGATCGATCACCTTGGCCACCTCGTCCTGCGCCTTGGCGATCCGGTTGGCGCACAACTCGATCAGCTGCTGGGCGCGTTGCACCTTTGCAGACAGCTCGTCGATGTCCACGTCGGTCGACTCGATCGACGCCAGGATCGCATCGAGTTCCTCGATCGCGTCGCGATAGCCGATCGACCCGTCATCCACCGTCGTGCTCCGTCTCTCGTGTGGGCTCATCATCGCCGAAGATCCTCACGCTGGTAACCCCGGAAGAGAGTTCACCTGCTGCCACCCTCGTCACGAGCACGTCGCCGGACTGCAGCGAACCAGGATCACGGACGATCTCGCCGTCGGCCGTTCGCGTGATCGACCAGCCTCTCAGCAGGAGCCGGGCGGGGTCGGCCGCCGCCATCCGGCCGCGGCGCGCCGTCAGCTCGCGACTCGCCCGTTCCAGGGCCCGGGGAGCAGTGCCCACCAGGCGAGACGTGCGCTCGCCCAGAGTGCGTCGCGCATGGGACTCGGATCGCTCCGCCGCCGTCGTGATACGCCGGACGGCCACGTCGAGCCTGCGCCGCTCCGCCGACGTCACCAGCTGCGACGCCTTCACCACCCGCCCGCGCCGAGCGTCGAGCGCCGTCTCGGTTGCCATCAGCCGGCGGCGCGCCGCATCGGCGATACCGCGCCGGCGTGCGGCGAGGTCGTGATCGAACCCCGAGACCATCGCCACGAGGGCCGCGGCGGTCTCGGTCGGTGTCTTGTACGAACGTGCGGCCACCTCGTCGGCCACCGATCGGTCGATCTCATGGCCGATGCCGGTGAACACCGGCGTTCGCATGAGCGCAATTCGCCTGGCGAGGCGCTCGTCGTCGAAGGCGGCGAGATCGGTCGCCGAACCCCCTCCCCGCACGACGGCGACCACGTCGACGGCACCGTCGAGACGGTCGAGCGCCGTGAGCAGCGTGGAGACGGCGTCGACGCCCTGCACCCGTGCATCCACCATCTGCACATCGAAGCGGTATCGGGAGGCCTCGATCGTCGCCAGGAAATCGGCCTCGGCCGCGCTCCCCCGGCTCGTGACGAGCCCGATGTGCAGGGGGACGAGCGGAAGGGGGATCTCGCCATTGCGTGTCAGCAGCCCGTCCCTGGCGAGGGCCTGGAGGACCCGCGCCCGCTCGGCTGCGAGCTTGCCCACGGTGTAGTCCGGGTCGATGAGCGTCATCCGGATCTGAACGCTGCCGCGGGCCGCGTAGTGCATCACCTCGCCGCGGATCCGGACGTCGACGCCGTCTGTCATCCTCACCGCTCCGCTGCGCATGAGCACCCGATTCACGAGGTGTTTCTCGGTGGCGAAGAGTGCGACCGGGATCCGTACCCGCTCGTCATCGGGATCGACGAGCGCGAAGAAGACATGACCCGAGTGCGGCCGCTGCAGGTCGCGGATCTCGCCCCGCACCCACACCTGGTCCGGAAACGCCGTCGCGATCGCCTGCCCGATCGCCTCACTGAGACCGGCGACCGTGTACGTGTCGGGAGCAGGGACACCGTCCATTCCGGCGACGGTAGTTCGACGGACCCCCCGTTCCCATCCCTACAGTCCCCTCGCATGGCACCGCAGGTCACCATCAGCCTCGACGCGGTCATCGTGGCCGTCACCGCCGATGCGCCGCGCATCCTGGTGGTGGGCGGAGGCGACGTTCCGGCAGCCATCCCTTCGGGTCGGCTCGACACCGAGACCGACGAGACGCTCGAGCTGGCGATACGGCGCCTGATCGCCGAGCAGACCGGGCTGGGCGTCGGCTACGTCGAGCAGCTCTACACGTTCGGTGATCGCAGCCGGCGCCGTGACGACACCGAAGGGCGCGCCATCTCCGTCGCCTACGTCGCGTTGGTGCGCGAGACCGCACCCAGAGAGGACGCACGCTGGGTCGACGCCTACGAACTGTTCCCGTGGGAGGACCATCGCAACGGCAGACCGCCGATCGTCGACGACGCGCTGCTCCCGGCTCTCACCGCGTGGGCCGGAGAGGAGGAGGCGCGCCGGGATCGCATCGAGATCGTGTTCGGTGAGGCCTGGGACGGGATTCGGGTGCTCGATCGCTACGAGCTGCTCTACGAGGCGGGTCTCGTGGCGGAACACGCAGTCGACCGTGGACTCACGCCGGCCGGAGGTCACGGGACGCCGCTCCGCAACGACCACCGCCGCATCGCCGCCACCGCGCTCGGTCGCATCAGGGGCAAACTCACCTATCGGCCGGTCGTCTTCGAGCTGCTGCCGGAGCGCTTCACCCTGCTCGAGCTGCTGAGGACCGTCGAGGCGCTCGCCGGGGTCAGGCTCCACAAGCAGAACTTCAGACGGCTCGTCGAACGCAGCGGGCTCGTCGAAGGCACCGGCGACAAGGCACCGTCGCGTGGCGGTGGCCGCCCCGCCGAGCTCTTCCGGTACCGGCCCGAGGTCCAGCTGGAGCGACCGCGTCCCGGCGTGGGCCAGCCCTACCGCTGAATCGGCCGGTCCCCGCCCGCGACCCGGGCGGACCGTGGCATCTTGCCCGGGAATAGCCCACTTGGTATGGTTGTTTCAGCAGTAATGCTCAGACTGAGCATAATATGAGAAAACGACCACGAGAGAAGAGCGAGGGACATGGCCACCGTGACCACATCCGGTCTCGAGATCGCAGCCGCCCGTGATGGATCGAACCGGCTCACCGGCATCGTCCCCGACGTCGAGCGCTACATCCTCGAGCCGATCATCGCCGACATCGAGCGGCTCAAGCTGGAGCGCAACGCCGTCGTCCTCGCCCACAACTACATGACGCCCGACATCTTCCACGGCGTCGCCGATTTCAGGGGCGATTCGCTGCAGCTGGCCCGCATGGCCGCTGACACCGAGGCCGACGTCATCGTGATGGCCGGCGTCCATTTCATGGCGGAGACGGCGAAGATCCTCAACCCCGAGAAGACGGTGCTCATCCCCGACCCGCGGGCGGGATGCTCGCTCGCCGACTCGATCACGGCTGCAGACATCCGGCTGCTCCGTCAGCGTTACCCCGGGGTTCCGGTCGTGACCTACGTGAACACGTCCGCCGAGGTGAAGGCCGAGTCCGACATCACCTGCACGTCGTCCAACGCCGTCGAGGTCGTCGAGTCGCTGGGCGTGGACCGCGTGATCTTCCTGCCCGACCAGTACCTGGGTCGCTGGGTCGCAGGACAGACCGACGTGGATGTCATCCTCTGGGAGGGGGCGTGCGAGGTCCACGAGCGGTTCACCGGCGCCGAGCTCGCCNNCATCGCCCACCCCGAGTGCCCGCCCGACGTCCTCGACGAGGCCGACTTCGTCGGCTCGACCTCGGGCATGATCGACTGGGTGCACACCGAGGCACCCCGCCACGTGGTGATGGTCACCGAGTGCTCGATGGCCTCCAACGTCGCCGCCGAGGCGCCCGGCACCCGATTCCTCCGGCCCTGCAACCTCTGCCCGCACATGAAGCGCATCACCATCCACAACATCCGCACCGCCCTCGAGGACATGGTTCACGAGGTCCAGGTCGACCCCGAGATCGGCGTTCGCGCCAAGCGAGCGGTCGAGGCCATGCTCGCAGTGGGACCGCCCCGCCCATGACGAGCGCCGTCCGCTACATCGACACCATCGTCGTTGGGTCAGGGGTCGCCGGGCTCACCACGGCTCTCATGGCCGGCGACTGCGCCGTCGTCTCCAAGTCGGTGCTCGGCGCCGGATCCAGCCGCTGGGCGCAGGGAGGTATCGCAGCCGCCGTCGCCGATGACGACGGGCCGGCACTGCATGCCGCCGACACGCTGAAGGTGTCCGGTGGTCTCGGAGATCGAGCCATGGCGGAGATCGTGACCGGCGGCGCGCCGGAGCGCGTCGAGTGGCTCCTGCGTCTCGGCGCCGACTTCGACACCGACGGATCGGGCGAGCTCAGCCTCGGACGTGAGGCGGGCCACAGCAGACGCCGCATCATCCACGCCGACGGCGATGCGACCGGTGCCGAGCTGATGCGCACACTGGTGCGGGCGACCCGGAGACGCACCGACATCACGGTGCTCGACAACTTCTTCGTGATCGACCTGGTCATGCAGGACGAGCGAGTTGTCGGTGTCCACGGCATCGACGAGCACGGTGCCCATGCAACGATCCTCGCCCAGGCCGTGGTGCTCGCCACCGGAGGCATCGGGCGGGTCTACCGCCATACGACGAACCCGCGAGAGGTCACCGGCGACGGTCTCGCCATGGCGGCACGAGTCGGGGCGAAGATCCGCGATCCCGAATTCGTGCAGTTCCACCCCACGGCGCTGGCGACGAATCACGATCCGATGCCGCTCCTCACCGAGGCGTTGCGGGGCGAGGGTGCCGTCCTCATCGACGACGAGGGGCGCCGCTACATGCCCGACATCCACCCCGACGCCGAACTGGCGCCGCGGGATGTCGTCGCCAGAGCCAACTGGGAGGCGCTCCGTCACGGGCCGATCCTTCTCGACGCCACCAACATCGGCGCCGACTTCCCCGAGCGGTTCCCCACCGTCTTCAACTACGCCACGATGGCCGGGATCGACCCGCGCACCGATCCGCTCCCCGTGTCCCCGGCACAGCACTATCACATGGGTGGGATCGTCGCCGACAGCCATGGCCGGACGTCGCTCCCCGGGCTCTATGTGGTCGGCGAGGCCGCTTCCACCGGGCTTCACGGCGCCAACCGCCTGGCGAGCAACTCTCTCCTCGAGGGTCTGGTGATCGGAGTCAGGACGGCACGCGCTCTCGGGTCGGCACCGGCAGCGCCCATCGACCCGGGGCGATGCACCATTCCGGCCGGGGCGAGAGATGTTGCACTCGAGGACGACGTCGATGCCATCAGCCGGCTGCGGACCGCGATGTGGGAGCACGCCGGCGTCGTGCGTGACGACGCAGGCATGCGCAAGGCACTCGGTATCGCCGCCGACCTCCGTGAGCCCCTCGGCCACGGCGTCGTCGGCCGCAATCTCGTCGCGGTGGCCACGATCATCCTCGAGGCGGCACTCGCCCGGCGTGAATCCAGGGGTGCGCATTGGCGATCGGATCACCCGGCGCCCGACCCCCGCGGAGCCGCCCACACGATCGTCGAGCCTGCGGCGGTGCCACGCGTGTCGCTGACCCCCGCTGCGATCCTGGTCGGAGACGTGGCGTGACGCTCCTGCCGCCGCCACGCCATGCCGTGGCCGACGTGGTGGCCCGCTCCCTCGCCGAGGATCTCGGGACCGCAGGCGACCTCACCACCAACGCCGTCTTCGGCCCGGACGACATCTCGTCAGGACGCATCGTGGCGCGACGGGCCGGAGTCGTCGCCGGGCTCGACGCCTCGGTCTCCGTCTTCGCAGAGCTGGGCGGCCGCGTGACGGTCGAGCTCGCTGCTGCAGATGGCGATGCCGTGGATGCGGGCACCACCCTCGCCACGCTCCGCGGCAACACGAGAGCGCTCCTCACCGGGGAGCGCACGTGCCTCAACCTGCTCGGCCATCTCAGCGGAATCGCCACCACCACCCGCGGCATCGTGGCCGCGGTCGAGGGGCTCGACGTGCTGGTGGCCGACACGCGCAAGACCACGCCGGGGCTGCGGGCGCTCGAGAAGTACGCGGTGCGGTGCGGGGGCGGCTCCAACCACCGGTTCGGGCTCCACGACGCCGTCATGATCAAGGACAACCACGTCGCCGCCGCGGGATCGATCACGGCGGCCGTGGACGCCGTGCGCCGCGCAACCGGCCACACGGTAAAGATCGAGCTCGAGATCGACGACGTCGCCCAGGTGCCCGAGGCGCTGGCGGCGGGGGTCGACATCGTGCTCCTCGACAACATGTCGATCGACGAGCTGCGCCGGGCCGTGGAGCTCATCGATGGTCGGGCCATCGTCGAGGCGTCCGGCGGCATCACGCCCGACACCGCTCGCCAGATTGCCGCGACTGGCGTCGATGTCATCTCGGTCGGCTGGATCACACACTCGGCGCCGCGGCTCGACGTCGCCTTCGACCTGAACGGATAGCGCACCACCGGCCAAGCGTCGATACTCATGGCATGCAGCACCATGCCGATTTCGCCATTCCGATTCACCAGAAGGTCCATCTGGAGACGAATTTCGATCCGGATGGGAAGGGACCGCTCGTGGGGCTCGCCATCGCCCTCGGATGGTGGGTCGATCCCGACGCCGAGGCGAACCCGAACCACGAGCCGACGGGAACGCTCTACCTCCTCGTCGACCCCAAACGGCCACGGCCGTACTGGGTGGCGCAGGAGGACCTCGTGGATACCCGCGTCCTCGAGTGAGCCTCAGCCGAGGTCGTCGAGCGCCTCGAGCACACGGTCGACCTCGTCGGCGGTGTTGTAGTGCACGAACCCGATCCTGACGAGGCCACCCTGGTCGGAGCGCTCGAACTGCTCGATCGCCTCGAGCGCGTAATAGTGGCCCGACCACACGAAGATCCCCTGCCTGCCGAGCCGGGCGGCGACGGTCCCCGGCCGGACACCCTCCACATCGATGGCGAAGGTGGGCGTCCGCACCGACGGGTCGGCAGAGCCGTACAGCTCCACGTGGACCATCGACGAGATGCCGTCGAGGAACCGACGACTCAGGCCCGATTCGTAGTTGCGGATGGCGGCCATGGCCGCAACGATCCGGGTCCGCCGGTCGTCGCCCTCGGCCAGCGACGCCAGATAGTCGACGGCGGCCGAGACCCCGGCCAGGGATTCGAAGCTCTGGGTGCCCGTCTCCCACGATCCGGGCGGGTCGGATGGTGCCGGACGGATCTTGTACGGACGAACCCCTGCCAGCAGCTCCTGCTTGCCGTACATGATCCCCGTGTGCGGACCGAAGAACTTGTACGCCGAGCACAGCAGGAAATCGCACCCGGTGGCCGCGACGTCGATGAGGCCGTGCGGTGCATAGTGCACGGCATCCACCCCGACGAGGGCACCGACCGCGTGGCTCCGCCTCACCACGTCGGCGACGTCGACGATGCTGCCGATCGCGTTCGAGGCGTGGCTGACGGCCACGTACCGGGTTCGCTCGGACAGGACCGCATCGAGTGTGTCGAGATCGAGCATGCCGGTCGAGGTGTCGAAGGGCACACGATGCACCATCGCGCCGGTCTCGGCAGCTGCGATCAGCCATGGCGAGACATTGGCATCGTGGTCGAGTGCGGTGACGACCACTTCGTCACCCGGACCCCACTCTCTCGAGACCGCCCTCGCCAGGGCGAGATTGAGCGACGTCATGTTCTGACCAAACGCAACCTCTTCGGGTTTCGAACCCAGCAGATCGGACATCGCCAGACGAGCTCCGGCGACGACCGCGTCGGTCTCCCGGCTCGTCACGAACGGGCCGCCGAGATTGGAGCCGCCGGCAGCGAGAAAACCGGACATCGCATCGATCACACGCCGGGGCACCTGGGTCCCTCCAGGGCCGTCGGCATAGACGGCGGGCGCACCATCCACGGTTCGCGCCAGCGCAGGGAACTGCCGCCGTACATCGGTGACGTCGAACACGCTCCGCTCCTCTCGATCGGAGCGGAGCGTACCCAACTGCAGGCGACCGGCGGTCCTGCCGATACGATGGGGTCACGCCAGACATCAGCCGAAACAACGAAAGCACATGATCGTTCCCGTCATCCTGTCGGGTGGCAGCGGCACCCGACTGTGGCCGCTGTCACGCAAGACCCAGCCGAAACAGCTCCTGCCCATGGTGGGCGAGACCTCGATGTTGCGCGTCACGATCGATCGCACGGCAGGTCTCCCCGACCTCGCCGCACCGCTTCTCGTGTGCAACCTCGAACACCGCACCATGGCTTCACTCGATCTGCGCCGCGCCGGACACGACGATGCCCGGCTCGTCCTCGAGCCGATCGGGCGCAACACGGCACCGGCCGTTGCAGCCGCTGCGCTCGTCGTCGATGCGACCATCGGTGGGGACACGCTGATGCTGGTGCTGCCTGCGGATCACGTCATCCGCGACGAGGAGGCCTTCCGTACCGCGGTCCGTCGCGGCATCCCCCATGCGACTGATGGAGCGCTCGTCACGTTCGGGATCGTCCCCACCAGGCCCGAAACGGGCTACGGCTACATCGCAGCAGGTGAACCGGTCCCGGACGGCAACCGGATCGAGGAGTTCGTCGAGAAGCCGGACCGGCCCACGGCCGAGGATTACGTCGCCGGGGGCAGCCACCTCTGGAACAGCGGCATGTTCCTCTTCAGCGCAGCGACCTATCTCGACGAGCTCGGGACACATGCACCCGAGATCCTCGAGGCGGTGCGCCGTGCGCTCGGCGACGACATGACGGGCAACGAGTTCGTGCTCGACGAAGACGCCTTTGCCACGTCGCCGTCCACATCCATCGACTACGCCGTGATGGAGCACACCAAGCACGGCATCGTCATCCCCCTCGACGCCGGATGGGACGACGTCGGGTCATGGGCCGCCCTCCACGACGTCAGCACCAAGGACGAGGCGGGCAACGTGGCAGTCGGTGACGTCCAGCTCATCGACACCACGAACAGCTACGTCCGCAGCTCCGGCCGGCTCGTGGCGACGATCGGCCTCGACGGGTTCTTCGTCGTGGACACACCCGACGCCGTCATCGTCGGCCCCCTGGCTCGTTCGCAGGATGTGAAGCAGGTGGTCGACCAGCTCGCCGGCGCCGGGCGCGCCGAGGCGAGCTCCGCCGCAACCGGCGTCGAACCATGGGGACGGTGGCGACGGCTGGAATCGGCCACCGGGCGGGTCCTCGAGCTCGTGATAGAGCCCGGGGCCACCGCCGAGTTGCAACGCCATTACGAGATCGTGGTCCTCCAGGGCAGCGTCGCCGTAGTGGCCGTCGAGAGCCGGGTCGCCCTGGAGGCTGGTGACGTGACCGCGGCCACTCACCCCCGCCTGACCAATGACGGCGACGGACCCGCCGTGCTCGTGCTGGTGGACGTGGAAGGAACCAACTGACATGGATGCGCTCGCCATCGTTCTCGTCGTCGTGGCCCTCGGCATCGCGGGCTGGCTCGGTCAGCGTCAGCGTCGCAAGATGGACGAGTACCGCAGACGACTGGAGGCCGGAGGCGAGTACGTCGCCCCCGATCCCCGCAAACTGACGAGAGCGCAGCGACGGGTCGAAGAGTTCCGCGCCTCGGTGCCGCCGCCGGCGACGCCGTCGATCGAGGAGATCGCACGCGCCGAGGCCGAGGATCTCGGGCTGCTCGATCTCCCCGGGGCGGAGGGCCTCCCGATCAACGTGCTGCTGCTGGTGTGGAGACGTGACGAGGCGGTGCGCACACGCTGTGACGGCAGGCTCGGCTTCGAACTGACCGCGGGAATCGACCCCGGTGACGCCACCGAGGGCGACGTCAGGCTGACCTGTGACCGACCACTGCGCGATCCTGCTGACGGTTCCGGGAACAACCCACCGGTCTGAGCCGTTTCACCTGTGAGTCCAGTCACAATCGAGACTCCGGTGAGAAGAGTCCCTCCTCCCTCGCTCTTCTCATCGACCCTCCCAACGGCGCCCCCGCCCCCTTCGGGGGCGCCGTCGCGTCTGCATCGCGAACCGATCCGAGCCTGGAGGCGAGATTCCCCGCAGCGGTAGGCTCGGGCCAATGGCCTACTGCTCGCACTGCGGCTCCGAGCTCGAGCACTCCGCAACGCGGTGCGCCGCGTGCGGCACCAACCGAGCCGGCGTCGGCTGGGCACTCGCCACCGAGGTCTGTGCCGAGTGCGAGGAACCCACCGCCCTGGGCTGGCGATTCTGCGTCACCTGTGGCACACCGACGGCGGTCGTCGGCCGGGGTCGCTCCGTGAAGGTCGAGGCGTCGCAGGTGCGGTCGTGGTTCACCGACCTGCTCCCGGTCGATGAAGCGGCCGAACCCTCCGGTGACACCGCGGTGGAGAGCGACGCCGAGGCCGTTGCCTCACCGGTCTCCTCCGACGACGTGTCTTCCACCCCACCCGCTCGCGTGGCCGCACCGGCGCCCACGGGGTCGGTACTGGCCCGCAGTCCCTACACCAGCGCGGCGCTGGCGGCAGGCACTGCCCAGCGGGCGCTGCTCAGCACCGCCTTGATCGCTGGCATCGCCGCCGGAACCCTGCTTGCGCTCAACAACCGCCTCGCCGCCTTCAAGGGCGGCGCACCCGAGTCGTTCGATGCGGCGCTGACCCTGGCCGGGCTCGCCGACTGGGGAACCCGACCGCTGGCCCTCATGGCGATCGTCGCCGGCATGTGGTACCTCATGCGCTGGACCGGCATCGTGTACTCGAACATCTTCAGCTTCGGCAAGACGACGCTGCGCCTCCCCCCGACTGCCATCCCATGGGCCTTCTTCGTCCCTGGTCTCAACCTGCTCGCCGCACCGCGTCTCATCAACGATGCGTGGCGAGCGGCCGATCCGGCGAGTCGCCGCGGATCCGACTGGATGCTGCAGCCCGGCAACAGGTGGACACGGATCGCCTGGTCGGCGGCCATCGCGTCGGTCGGGTTGCACCTCGTCGGCTGGACGATCGGAAGCGCCACCGTCGACGCCGCCATCGCCGCCAATCGTTGGGCGGCTGCCGGGTGGATCGCCGTCGTGATCGCGGCGGGGGCGGCGGTGCTGATGGTGCAGCGCGTCACCGAGCGTCAGGAACGACGCAACGAGGAGCTCCAGGCCACGGTCGCCACGACCGTCTGAAGCCGCGTCGCCGATCTGCGTACACTTCCCGCGACATCTCCGACCACGGTTTGGCAGCATGAGTGACCTCTTCCTCGGTGGAACCATCGACCCGTCAGCCGACGAGCGCACCGGTGATCTCACCGAGTACGACCCGGCCGACCTCACCACACACGGCGTCATCGTCGGGATGACCGGCTCCGGGAAGACCGGTCTCGGCATCATCTTCCTCGAGGAAGCGCTGCTCAACGGCATCCCGACGCTCGTCATCGATCCCAAGGGCGACATGACGAACCTGCTGCTGACCTTCCCCGACTTTGCGCCGTCCGACTTCGAGCCGTGGATCGACCCCGGCGAGGTCCGCACGAGCGGCTCGACCGCGGCCGAGCTCGCCGCCGAGAAGGCCGAGCTCTGGAAGAACGGCCTGGCCTCGTGGGAGATCGACGGCAACCGGCTGCGAGAACTCGGAGACGGTGCCGGATTCACGATCTACACCCCCGGATCGGGGACCGGCGTCCCGGTCAACATCCTGGGGTCGCTCGACGCACCCGATGTCGCCTTCGACGACGAGGCGGAGACCCTCAGGGACGAGATCCAGGGCTTCGTGTCCGGGCTGCTGGCGCTCGTCGGCATCGACGCCGATCCGATCTCGTCCCGGGAGCACATCCTGCTCGCCAACCTCATCGAAACGTCGTGGCGAGCGGGCCGGTCTCTTCTCCTCGAGGACCTGCTCGCCCAGATCCAGCGACCACCATTCAAGAAGCTCGGTGTGCTCGACCTCGACGACTTCTTCCCGGAGAAGGACCGCCTCGCCCTCGCCATGAAGCTCAATGGGCTCGTCGCGTCTCCCGCCTTTGTCACGTGGAGTGAGGGTCCGCCCCTCGACGTCGGCTCACTGCTCTGGGATGCCGAGGGGAAGCCACAGGCGGCGATCATGTATCTCGCCCACCTCTCCGAGGAGGAGCGGCAGTTCATCGTGACGCTGCTCCTCTCGAAGGTCGTCACCTGGATGCGATCGCAGTCGGGCACGGGCGACCTGCGGGCGCTGGTCTACATGGACGAGGTGTTCGGCTTCGTGCCGCCCACCGCCGAGCCGCCGGCCAAGAAGCCGATCCTCACCATGCTCAAGCAGGCCCGCGCCTTCGGCGTCGGCATGGTCTTGCGCACCCAGAACCCGGTGGACCTCGACTACAAGGCCATGTCGAACGCCGGCACCTGGTGTGTGGGGAGGCTCCAGACCGAACGCGACAAGGCGCGAATCGTCGAAGCCCTGCAGTCGGCCCGTGGCGACACCGACACCGCCGCCCTCGACAAGACGATCTCCGGGCTCGGCAAGCGGCAGTTCCTGCTCCACAACACCCATGCCAAGCAGCCGGAGATCTTCACGACCCGGTGGGCGATGTCGTACCTGGCTGGCCCGCTCACCCGGGAGCAGATCGAACGCCTCCAGGAGACGCGAGGCACCACGCCGGCGTCGTCTACCGGCGCGGCGAAGCCGGCGACGAGCCCCGGATCGGCGGCGCCGACCCCGACTCCGGCCGGCGAGCCCGTCACCGCGCCGGCGTCGCTCGCCGACGACGAGATCCCGATGATGCCCGATGTGGCCGACGGCGTGGAGGTGCTCCACATGGCTCCTGCGGCGCCGTGGGCCGAGCAGGTGGGCGCAGACCCTTCGAGTGCCCGGCACGAGCCCGCCATCGCCGCGCGGCTCCGTCTCGTCTTCGACGAAGCGAAAGCCGACCTCGTCCATGAAGAGGAGTGGGAGGCGATCGTGCCGCTCGACGGAGAGCGTCTCGACACCGACAGCATCATCGAAGTGGACTACGACGACCGTGACTTCGGGCCGGCTCCCGAGGGCGCTGCGTATGCCCTCACGGACGCTCCGATCGACACCAAGACGTTCTTCCGCAGCGCGCAGTCGACGATCAAGGATCACGTCTACAGGGACGAGCGGGTCACGATCCTCACCAATCCCGAGCTCAAGCTCTACTCGCGTCCCGGCGAGGACGAGGCGGCGTTCCTCGAGCGATGCGACAGCGAGGGTCAGGCGCGAGCCGACGCCGAGGTGGCGAAGTTGAAGGACAAGTACGCCACCCGGCTCAAGCGCATCGAGAAGGACCTGCGTGCAATCGATCGCCGTATCGAGGAACTCGCCGCCGATCTCGAAGGGATGCGGCAGGAACAGTTCATCAAGGGAGCCGGTGCCGTCATCTCGATCCTCACCGGCCGCTCCAGCACGCGGAGCATCACCGGCACCGCACGCAGCCGATCGTCGGCCCGCTCCAAGGAGCAACGCCTGCGCTCGGAACAGGAGAAGGCCGACGACAAGGTCGTCGAGATGGAGGAACTGCAGCGCGAATTCCGTGACGAGCTCGAGGAGATCAACGATCGCTGGGAGGAGATCGCCACCCGGATCGAAAGCCTCGAGATCGGTCTCGAGAAGCAGGACATCGAAGTCGTCGACGTCGCGCTCGTGTGGCTCCCCCGCGACTGAACGTGGTGGACCGGGATCGGCCCTGTAATCTGCTTCCACGATGCGCAAACGCCCCGCCATCATCACGATCGAAGAGACCGACCTCGGCACCGACGCCAGCTGCGTGGTGACACTTGCCTATGACAACGCGCAGTTCTACGGGCGATCGCTTGGACCGTCCGACCCGGCGGGTCGACCCCGCATCGTCGGCGAAGCGACGCTACGTGCCGTGGAGGCGGTCACCGACGGGTCCATCGACCTGACCCTCGAGGCGGTGGCGCTCACGGACATGGGCGACGCAGTGGTCGCGCTCGCCCAGGTCGCCATCAACAACGGCTCCGGGATGACGCTCGTGGGCAGCGCGATGGTCGACGACCACGACCTCTCCAAGGCGACTGTCAAAGCGGTGCTGGACGCGCTCAACCGTCGCCTCGAGAGCATCTGAGCAGACGACTCCTCCTTCGACCTCCCCCGGACGCGCCCGAACCCCCGGGCCGAAGGGAGAGGGAGGGTGCCCGGGGGTTCGAGAACGGAGATCGTCAGGCGGCGAGTGCCACCTCGCCCGTGACTCCCGCAGCGTCGTGGAACCGCCTGGGGGTGACCAGCAGGAGCACGGTCGGCAGCACGAGCGTGGCCGCCAGCAGGGCGAGGCCGATCATCACCGCGGTCAGGATGCCGAACACCGAGAACATCGGTGTCGGAGCGAATGCCATCACGGTGAAACCCAGCACCGATGTCAACGCCGAGAGAACCAGCGCCCCACCGGTTCCGGCACCGGCCCGACGCACCGCGTCGAGCGGTGACGGCTGCGCCTCCAGCTCCTCGATGTAGCGAGCCGTGAAGTGGGTCGAGAAGTCGATGCCGACGCCGACTGCGATCGCGGCGATCGTCGCCGTCACCACATTCACCCGGAATCCGGCCAGGGTCATGAAGGCATACACGCCTGCCACGACGAACCCGATCGGCACGACGGCTGCGATGGCGAACCGGACCGACCGCAGCAGCAAGGCCGCCACTGCCAGCGTCAACAGCACTGCGATGGGCAGCGACAGGAGCATCGACGCCCGGAACGACTCGAGGCTGAGGTACTGAGTGACCACCTCGCCACCGACACCGACCGTCGTCAGGTTCGCCTGCGTTGCGTCGAGGTCGGCGGCAACCGCCTCGAGCGTGTCGATGACCGGCTCGATGATCGCCGCGTCCTCCATCGACACGACCTGAATCCGCAGCGACGTCGCCTGTCCGCCGTCGACCTGTGCCACGACTGCGGGGATGGTCTCGGCTGCAACGGCGGTGGTGCCGTCGGCCGTGACGAGACCGTGCTGCCACACGTGGGCGTACACGGCCCGAATCTGCGCCGGGTCGTCGGGGAAGCCGTCCCCGTCGGAGTCGACGAGACCGAGCATGGTCGCCGTCTCCGGCGTGGCCATCGCGGTGCGCACCACGTCGGCGGCATGCATGCCGACGATGAGCTCCCCCTGGGTGTTGCGCCCGAACCCGACGGCGGCGGCGTCGAGATCCTCTACAGCGGCGTCGAGTGCTCGCAGCGTCGCCGGATCGGTGAGATCGCCTTCGAGGTAGATGTAGCTGGAGCCCTCCCCGTTCGACGGGAAGTGCTCGCCGAAGCGATCGAGCGACTGGATCACACCGGTGTCGGACCCGAGGAAGTCGGTGAGCGCAAACCCGGACTGGACTTGGAATGCGCCCACGAGGGTCACCGCTGCGGTGGCGAGCAGCACCGGAAGGGTGATCGCCCGACGGGCGGCGACGCCGCGCACGATCGTTCCCGCCGTCTCGAGCCCGTGGGCGGCACCCTGGATCCCGGTGACGGTCTGCTTGCCACGGGCGATGGCCCGGCGGTTGCGACGCCGGGTGAGGGCCACCGGGAGGGCGACGGCGAGGATCATCTGGATGGCGACGGCAGCGACGCCTATGGCGGGCTGCACGGCGGCGAGGGCCACGGCGAGCCCACCGATGACGGCGATGGGCAGGAGGGCCAGGGCATACCCGAGTCGGCTGAAGCGCTTGATGGGGTTGGCGCCGACGGTCGATTCGATCCCGACCAGGACCCGCGGAGTGATGAGACCGAGCAGGATGTACGCCATGGCGAGCCCGATTGCGGCCCCGAGGCCGAACTCGACGATGGCCTCCGTCCCGGACACGATGTTCGACAGGAACGCCACCACAGACGAGAGGACGGCCAGCAGCATGGCGGTGAACACGGCCTTCATGCCTGCCGGGTAGGCGTCACGCCTCGACATGGCGTGATCCACCTGCATCTCGCGCACCCGACCGACCCGTGGATGTAGAAGTCGACGCCGAAGCTGATCATGGCGATCGGCACCACGAAGGCGAGCAACAGAGAGCCCATCTGGAGGCCGACGAGAGCGGCGACCCCGTTGTAGGCGAGCATTGTTGCTCCGAGCCCTGCAGCGACGAGCACCGACGACCAGTAGGAGCGGTGTACGGCGGCGACCAGCAGCACGACGAAGGCGACGGCCAAGAAGATGAACGGGGCCGAGGCTTCGACCGCCTCGTCGAACGTGGTGTCGAAGTCGATGGCGACGCCGATCGGCGCCGTGAGTGCGGTGGCATCCTGCATGTCCGCCTGCACGTCACGGAGCCAGGCCTCTCTCGTCTCCCAGCCGGGGAACGTGGCCCGGTCGTAGGTCAGTTCGGCGAGAAACGCCGGAGCGACGACGGCTCCGTCGACGACGTTCGCCTGTTCGGACAGGGTGAAGAGGATGCCGGAGCCCTCGGCTTCGAGTCCGGCGAGGACGGCCTTCACGTCGGCGTCGGTCGCCGTGGCCAGCCCATCGGGCAGGGCGGCATCGACGACATCGGCGATCGAGAACAGCGCAGGAACCTCGGCATCGAGATCGCGGTCGTACCGGGCCACGAGATGCTCGGTGTTGTCGACGTCGGCGAGCACCGCGTCGGACACCGTCTTCCACTCTCGCAGCGCCGCCGCGGTGAGGATGTCGCCCGTGCCGTCCGGTGCCTCCACGAGGAACACGCTGGATCCGATCGTCGACTCGCTCACGAGTGTGGACTCGGCTCGCTCCGTGACTTCGAACACGGGACCGGACGGATCGAAGTCCGGGTCGGAAGTGTCGGCGACGATCGGGCCGACCACGCCGAGCCCGAGGGCCACGACGACCAGGGCCGCCACGACCCACCGGGCATGACGATTGATTCGTTCGAACAGGGTGTGCATCCGATCCTCTCCCTTCACCGCCGGTGCGGTTGATGCCTGCTGTGACATATCCCCACCTTGCGGGACCGGCGTGAGACGGACCATTGGGTACACCCCTGAAGCCACCCTGAATCGCCTCAGGGGCCCTCAGGGTCTTCCCCCCGGTGAGACGACGACCGCCGGGTCAGAGAATCGGGGCGGTTCGCCAGTGACCGGTCGCCGTTTCGTAGGCGGCGGCGATGCGCAGCAACTCGACGTCGCCCTGTGGACGGCCCACGAACTGGACGCCGACCGGCAATCCCTCTTCGGTGAAACCGGCGGGGACCGAGATGGCGGGACATCCCATCACGGTGACATCGGTACAGGACCGCATCCACTCGATGTACGACGACATCACGACACCGTCGATGGAGCGCACCCATTCGACATCGACGTCGAATGGCGCCACCTGCGTGGTCGGGCAGACCACGACGTCGAAGCGCTCATAGAACTCGCGCACCCGGTGGAAGAGCGCAGCGTGCTTCCTCACGGCATCGGCGTGATCCGGCAGCGTGCGCCGCCGCGCCTCTTCGATGTTCCACCGGATCGTGTCCTTGAGGGAGTGGGGATCGGCGTCGTAGTCCGGGCCGAGGTTCAGCTCGAACGCCCACGCTCTACGGACCTGGAAGATCTCGTCGGCGTCGGTCAGGTCGGGGCATGCCTCCTCGACCGCCCACCCCAGGTCGGCGAGGACCTCGGGCACCGAGGCGAGCGCGGTGCGGACATCGCCGTCGACCGGCAAACCCCCGAGCGTCGGTGCCCATGCCGCTCTGATGTCGGCTGCCGGCTCGCGAAACACATCGGCGAACATCGACCCGGGATCGGCGAGCGCGATCGGGCTCCGGGGATCCGGACCTGCCATCGCCTGCAGGAGCAAGGCGACATCCGCGACGGTTCGCCCCATCGGTCCCTCGGTGGACAGGTGACCCCAGATGTCGGTCTTCGGATACGACGGCACCCGCCCGGGCGACACCCGGAAGCCCACCACGTTGTTGAACGCCGCCGGGTTGCGCAGCGACCCGCCCATGTCGGAGCCGTCGGCGAGCGGAATCATCCTCGCGGCGAGAGCGGCCGCAGCGCCCCCGCTCGAGCCCCCGGCGGTACGGGACAGGTCGTACGGATTCCGGGTGGCACCGAAGACAGCGTTGAAGGTCTGTGATCCGGCACCGTGCTCAGGAACATTGGTCTTGCCCATGGTGACCGCGCCCCCACCCTGGATTCGTTCCACGATGAGCGAGTTCTCGTCGGGCACGAAGTCCCGCATCGGTCCCCAGCCATAGGTCGTTCGGATCCCGGCGGTTTCGGTCAGATCCTTGTGGGCGACCGGGATCCCATGGAGCGGGCCCAGCGAGCGACCGGCGGCGTGCACCTCGTCGGCGTGCGCCGCCGCTGCCATCGCCCGCTCGGGGACCCGGGTGACGATGGCGTTGACCCGTTCGTCGACGGCTTCGATGCGGTCGAGATGGGCCCGAACCAGTTCACGTGACGAAACCTCGCCTGCGGCGAGCAACTGCGCCATCTCGATCGCCTGGAGCCCGACGAGTTCGTGCACGATCCGACGCTAGCGAGCGCGAGTCGCACCGGGCCGGGTGAGGCATGAGAGGCGACCGAGGCAGGGACGTCCCGGCGTCAGAGGCGGGGCACGCCCAACTGATCGCGTTCGCGATCCATCCTCATCAGCTCCTCGGTGCCGCTCACCACGATCTCTGGATCCGGGGTGAAGTCGAGACTCGGATCCCGCCCCGCGTAGTCGACGGCGTTGAGAATCACCTTCATCGTGTTCAACCGCGCCTTCGGCTTGCTGCTCGACCTGATGATCGTCCACGGTGCCAGGGCCGTCGAGGTTCGCTCGAGCATGCGGTGCTTCATGTCCGTGAAGGCATCCCACAACTCCTGCGCCTGCATGTCGATCTCGCTGAGCTTCCACTGCCGCAAGGGATCGTTGCGTCGTCGCTCGAAACGCCTCGCCTGCGTCGGCTTGTCGACGCTGAAGTACAGCTTGACGAGCACGGTGCCCTGACGGACGAGGTCCTTCTCGAAACCGACCACGCCCCTGAGGAAGTCCCGGTACTCGCTCTTGGTGCAGAAGCCGAAGACCGGCTCGACCAGCGCCCGGTTGTACCAGGAGCGATCGAACAGCACGACCTCTCCCCCTGCAGGGAAGTGCTCCACGTATCGCTGGAAGTACCATTGCGTCCGCTGTCGCTCGGTCGGTTTGCCGAGGGCCACGACACGGGCTCGCTTCTCGTTCATGAAACGCAACACCCGGCGGATCGTTCCGCCCTTGCCGGCAGCATCACGGCCCTCGAACAGAACGATCATGGGGATCTGCTCTGCTTCGAGGTGCTGCTGCAGTTTGAGCAGCTCCACCTGGTATGGATGGAGCGGCCGGTCTTTGTCGAGCATGGCCTGGAGCCGGTTGCGCTCCTCTTCGAGGCGGCGCAAGCGTTCCTCGACGGTCTCGGTGTCCGCGGGCGGCCGACCGATCGACGTCAGCTCGACGGCATCGGGGTCATAGCTGGGTTGCGTTGTCACTCGTCTCCCTTCGGCATCTCTACCCGCGCCGGTTGTCAAAGGATATCGAGCCTCGCCACAGATTTCAGGGGAGATTCGGAAATCGCGACTTCAGGCGCTCAACGAGCGTCATCGTGACGCCGTGCGGTCGACGAAGATGCGCTGCCGGCACCCGTGTGCTGAAGTGGAACACGGTCCGATCGGTTCCGGAGGTGTCCATGGGTCGCACGATCTCGATTCGAGGCCTCGTGAACGAGGCAGTGGAGGGATTCGACGATCGGCGCATCGATCGGGTCTGCGGCACCGCGGGCGCCCTGGGACGGCTGATCGAGCGCGCGGTGCTGACGTCCTCGGCAGAAACGCCCAGCCCATGATGCGCCTCATCGGCTGGTGGTACATGCGGATCACGGGCTGGACGATCCTGGGGCAGCCACCCACCGTGCCGAAGTTCGTGGCCATCGGCTGGCCCCACACCAGCAACTGGGACTACCTGCTCTTCCTCGGCGTCACCCGGCTGTTCCACGTGCCGGCAAAGGCGATCGGAAAGCACACGCTGGTCACCGGGCCCTTCGGCTTCCTCTTCAGGCGCGCCGTCATACCCATCAATCGCGATTCCGGGCAGGGTCTCGTCGAGCAGATGGTGCGCCAGTTCGCAGCGGCCGACGAGCTCGCCGTGGTCATCTCACCCGAAGGAACGCGACGGCGCACGCAGTACTGGCGGACCGGGTTCTATCGGATCGCCCTCGCCGCCGGCGTGCCGGTCGTCCCCGCCTACATCGATTGGCAGCACAAGGTCGCCCACATCGGCGACGCGATGGAGCTGACCGGTGACGTGGACGCCGACATGGATCGCATCCGGGAGTCCATGCAGCCGGGGCGGGGCAAGCACCACGAGTTGGCTTCGCCGATCCGCCTGCGCGACGAAAGCGACACTGCCTAGGCTGCCCGCCCATGACGAACGAGCTCCTCGGCGCCGCCCACGACCTCATGCCCGATGTGACCGAACTCCGGCGCACCCTTCACCGCCACCCCGAGGTGGGGAACGACCTGCCCCGCACCCGACAGACCGTCCTGGGAGCGCTGGAGGGCCTGCCCCTCGACATCACGCTGCACACGACGACTTCGGGGATCGTCGCCGTGCTCGACGGCGATGGTGACGGCCCTGCGGTGTTGCTGCGCGGCGACATGGACGCGCTCACCATGGTCGAGGACACCGGGTTGCCGTTCGCCAGCGAGACGGGGAACACGATGCACGCCTGTGGCCACGACCTGCACACTGCGATGCTCGTCGGCGCCGCCCGGTTGCTGTCCTCGATGCGGAATCGAATCAACGGCAAGGTCGTCTTCATGTTCCAGCCGGGCGAGGAGGGGCATGCCGGCGCTCGCTACATGCTCGACGAGGGCCTCCTCGAGACGACGGACACCCGACCCATCGCCTGCTTCGCCATCCACGTCTCGTCGAGTTACCCCTCGGGCGAGGTCCATGCGCGACCTGGCGCGCAGATGGCATCGGCGGACGAGATCGCCATCACGGTGCACGGGAAGGGCGGGCACGCTTCGGCGCCACACATGGCGCTCGATCCGGTTCCGATCGCAGCCGAGATCCTGCTGGCGGCCCAGCTGGCCGTCACCCGGCGGGTGAACGTGTTCGACCCTGCGGTGGTCACGTTCGGAAGAATCGCCGCCGGCACCACTCACAACGTCATCCCGGCAGCCGCAGTGCTGGAGGGCACGGTACGGACCGTCTCGGAAGAGACCCGGTCGCAGGTGTTCGGACTGCTCGACCGGATCACCGCCAACATCGCCGCTGCACACGGTGCAACCGCCGAGTTCGAGGTCAAGTGGGGATACCCGGTGTCGGTGAACGACCCCGGCGTCGTGGCGTCGGTCGAGGACCTGGTGGGCCGGATTCTCGGCGAGGACGCGTTCGTCCCCATGGCGAGCCCCATCATGGGGGCCGAGGACTGGAGCTATGTGATGCAGAAGATCCCGGGCGCCATGGCATTCCTGGGGGCGTGCCCACCCGAGATCGAAGCCGGCAGCGGCCCCGCCAACCACTCCAACCTCGTCGTCTTCGACGAGGGCTGCATGCACAAGGGCATCGCCCTGCACGCCGGCTTCGTACTGGATCGGCTCGGATAGGCCCGACTCGCCCCGATAGACTCGTGGCCGTGAGCGGACCTCCCGGCGACACCAGACCGACGCCCCCTCTCCCGCTGGACGAGCGACTCGATCTGTATCGCTGGATGCGCCTCACCCGCACCCTCGACAACACCGTCATGACGATGTGGAAACAGGGCCGGGGTGTCGGTGGCACGTTCAGCGGCAAAGGTCACGAGGCGATCGCCGTCGGCGCCGCCTACGCCCTCCGGGAGGATGACATCGTGGCCCCGATGCACAGGGATCTGGGGAGCTATCTCGTCCGCGGTCTCTCTCCCGAGCGGATACTCGCCAACCAGTTGGGCAGGGCCACCGGTGTGACCAGGGGTCGCGACGCAAACCTCCACGGCCTCGGCGACCTCGCGCTCGGCCTCATCGGCTTCATCTCGCACCTGCCCCAGTCCATGGGCGTCGCAGTCGGAGCGGCGATGGCCTTCGCCCATCGAGGGGAGGATCGGGTGGCGCTGACATTCGTGGGTGACGGCTCGTCGAACACCGGTCTCTTCCACGAGGCGCTCAATCTCGCCGCCGTCAGCCGCGCACCGTTCGTCTGCATCGTGGAGAACAACCAGTACGCGTACTCGACACCGGTCAGCCAGCAGATGGCCATCGAGGACATCGCAGTGCGCGGTCCCGCCCACGGTGTCCCGGCGGTGATCGTGGACGGCAACGACGTCGAGGCCGTCCACGACGCGGCGTTGGCCGCAGTGGAGCGAGCCCGGGCCGGGGGCGGACCCAGCCTCGTTGAGGCCAAGACCATGCGGATGCTCGGCCACGCCATCCACGACGGCGCCGAGTACGTCCCGGCGGAGCTGCTGGCCGAGTGGTCGGAGCGTGACCCGATCGTCCGCTACCGGGAGAAGCTGCGAGCCACGGGCGTCGAGGAAGCGACGCTCGTGCAGATCGACGAGGACTGCAAGGCGATGGTCGCTCGTGCCGTGGAGCGCGCCGAAGCGGCGCCGCTCCCGGATCCCGGGGACGTCGAGTCGGGGGTGTACGCCGGGTGACGCGGACCCTCACGTATCTGGAGGCCATCAGCGACGCGCTCGCGGTCGAGATGCGGCGTGACGACGGCGTCCTCGTGCTCGGTGCCGACGTCGGCGGCGAGTTCGGTGGTGCCTTCAAGGTGACGAGAGGGCTCGCCGCGGAGTTCGGCGATCATCGTGTGCGCAACATGCCGATGACCGAGCACGCCTACATCGCAGCAGCGACGGGGATGGCCCTCATGGGGCTGCGACCCGTGGTCGAGGTCCAGTTCGCCGACTTCATCAGCACCGGTTTCGATGCGATCGTTCAGTTCGCAGCGACGAATCACTACCGCTGGGGAGCAGCCGTGCCATGGGTGATCCGGGCGCCGAGCGACGGCGGCATCGGCTCCGGGCCGTTCCACTCCCAGAACCCGGAGGCGTGGTTCGTCCACACACCGGGTTTGAAGGTGGTCGCCCCCGCCACGCCGGCCGACGCAAAGGGGCTGCTGGCTGCAGCGATCCGTGACCCCAACCCGGTGATCTTCTTCGAGGCGAAGCCGCTCTACCGCAGCGTCCGGGGACCGGTCCCGGAAGGCGAGCACGTGGTGCCCATCGGCGAGGCCGCCGTCGTCCGGGAGGGGACCGACGTCACCATCGTCACGTACGGTTCGATGGTGCACGAGAGCCTCGAGGCAGCCGAGCGGCTCGAACGCGACGGCATCGACTGCCACGTCCTCGACATCCGCACACTCAAGCCACTGGATCTCGATGCCATCCAGGCAGCGGTGGCGCACACCAGCAAGGTGCTCGTGGTCCACGCCGCAAACCGGCTCGCCGGAGTCGGCGCCGAGGTCGTCGCACTCATCGCCGAGGAGTGGTTCGAGGAACTGGATGCACCGCCCGTGCGGATCGGCGGTCTCGACACTCCGGTGCCCTTCTCACCGCCGCTCGAGAAGGCCTACAGACCCGACGCGGCCGCCATCGAGTCCGCGGTTCGGGAACTCGCCCGCTACTGAGTGGCCTCGGCCGGGGACGGGACGAGATCGACGACCTGGTCCTCACCCATCACGGATCGGTACGCGGCCGCAAACGTCTCCAGCATGGTCTCGATGTCCTCCAGACGATGGTGCAGGGTCACGGCGAAGCGGATGCCGGCGCGGCCATGGGGAACGGCGGGGAACACTGCCATGTTGAGGAAGTACCCGGCGTCCTTGACCCGCCTGGCGACTTCGACGGCCCGGTCGACGGCGCCGATCTCGACGAAGAAGATCGGCGTGTCGCTGACGTCGATGATCGGCAGCTCGTGGGCGAGCAGCAGCTTGTTGGCGAGCGCGATCCGCTCGCGCAACGCCTCTTGCCGCTTCGGCATCTCGGGGCCGAGATGGATGCGGGTCGCGGCGATGGCCGCCCCGAGCTGAGCGGGGTGGATCGGGCCGGAGAAGAACATCGCTCCGCTCGTCGTGCGGATCATCTCCTCGACCTCGTCGTTGGGCAACGCGAGGAAGGCCGCCCCCGACCCGAACCCCTTGGCGAGCGATCCCGCCACCACCATGCGGTCGTCCATGGGCCGGTTGCCGAGCACGTGGCCCCGCCCGTGACGACCCGTCCAGGAGATGCCGTGTGCGTCGTCGATGTAGAGGTGGAGCTTCGGGTAGCGGTCCATCAGGACGTTGATGACATCCATGTCGAGCATGTCACCGTGCATCGAGTACACGCCGTCGGCGAGATACCAGACGCGCTCCGCCGTCTCGGAAGCCTCGGCGATGGCTCGATCCAGGCGATCCCAGTCGTTGTGAGGCAGCAGGTCGATCTCATACCCGCGCACCTTGAGGAGGTCGCCGGCTTGATGCACGGTTGCGTGGACCTGGATGTCGGCGAGGATCGCATCAGACGGCTTGAAGCCGACGAGGAAGAAGGCGACGTGGGCCAGCGTCGTGGTGGCCATGGCGATGACGTTGGCTCCGAGCATCTCGGAGAGCAGATCCTCGAGCTCGTCGTAGAGAGGTACCGAGGCGAAGATCGTCGAGGACGAGTACACCGGGCCGTAGCGCTGGACCGCTTCGATGGCGCCCGCCTTGGTGCGAGGATCCGTGTCGAGGCCGCTGTACGCACAGGAGCCGAAGTTGACGAGCTCGCGCCCACCGAGCTCGATGTTGACCCCGTCGTAGAAGTCGTTCTCGATGCGGAGCCGGGTCATGCCGCCATCGATCGTGGCGCGCAGGTTGCGTTCGACGAGTTTCAGGATGCGTTGTTGCCGGTCGGGGACTTTCGTCACGAGACCTCTCCTGTGAAGCGCTGGCCGTCGCCCCCGGATGCAATTCCACCCACCAGGCACCATAGCTCATCAATATTGTGGAGACACAACTGCCTAACACGTACCTGAAATGCATTCAGATTCGGGTCCTGCGCCCCACCGGACCCGAGCCCACCGTCCCCGCCCCACCCCTCTCGTCGATCGGGGTACTGTCCCCGCTCATGCCGCACGTCCACCTCGACTGCCCGCCCGACATCGCCTTCGAACGCGGCTTCGACCGCATCCGGCAGCAGTTCGACGTGAGGGTGGGCTTCGATCCCGAGGTGCTCGAAGAAGCGAGCCGTGGCGCAGCGGTCGACGGCGATCGTCGCGACGCCCGCGACCTCGAGCTCATCACGATCGATCCGCCAGGGAGCCAGGACCTCGACCAGGCCTTCACTGCACGGCGCCGCGGAGAGGGGCACGTCGTGCAGTACGCCATCGCCGACGTCGCGACCTTCATCTCCCCTGGCGGGCGCCTCGATGCGGCCACTCACGAGCGTGGCCTCACGTTCTACGCACCCGACGTCGACGCACCGCTGCACCCGCCGTCGATCAGTGCCGGAGTGGCGTCGCTGCTGCCCGGCGTCGACACGCCTGCGTTGCTGTGGACCATGCACCTCGACGGCAACGGCACCGTCACCGATGCCGACCTGGCGCGAGCCGTGGTGCGGAGTCGCGCCGCCCGCACCTACCAGGAGGTGGCAGACGATCTCGCCACCGACGATCCGGACCCCCGCCACGTCATGCTGCGCGAGATCGGCCGGCGTCGCCTCGACCTCGAACGCGAGCGAGGTGGGGTGAGTCTCAACCTCCCGTCGCAGGAGGTGGTCGATCTCGGGGACCGCTACGCCATCGAGTACCGGGACACGCTGCCCGTCGAGGACTGGAATGCGCAGATCTCGTTGCTCACGGGGATGACGGCCGCTCGCTTGATGCTCGATGCCGGGGTCGGGGTCCTGAGGACTCTGGCGCCACCCGACGACGACACCATCGAGTGGCTGCGGCGAACGTCAAACGCACTCTCCGTCTCCTATCCGAAGGACATGACGTACCCGGAGTGGGTGCGGAGCCTGGAAGGCGGAGGGCCGATCGCCGCCGCACTCCAGAGCCAGGCGGCGCGGGCCTTCCGCGGCGCCGGGTATGTGGCGTTCGACGGAGACGTTCCGGACGAGCCGGGACACGCCGCTCTCGCCACCGACTACAGCCACGTCACCGCCCCGCTGCGACGGCTGGTGGATCGGTATGCCAACGAGCTCGTGCTGGCCGCCTGTGGAGACCGCCGACCGGCGGCGTGGGCGCTCGAGATGCTCGAGACCCTTCCCGATCTCATGACCGAGGCGAGCAGACGCAACAAGGCGTTCGAACGCGAGCTCGTCGACTTCGCCGAGGTCATGGTGATGTCGGGTCGAGAGGGTGACCGTTTCACGGCCATCGTGACCGATCGGCGCGACGATCGGGTGACGCTGCAACTCCGCGAGCCCGCCGTGATCGTCCGCCTCGACCATGGCGAGCTGAGCCTCGGTGCGACCGTCGAGATCGAACTGCTCGCCGTCGACACCGAGCAGGGGGCGCTCGAATTCGCCGTCGTCGACGGCCGGGACGTCGCCGCCGATCGGTAGCCTGCCGGTCATGGACTGTGACGTTCTCGTCATCGGCGGCGGCTTCGGCGGCGCCACGTTCGCCAGGCACTTCGAGCGCATCACCCGCACCGGTCACCGCAACGTCGTTCTGGTGGCACCGCAGAACTTCCTGCTCTTCGCACCCATGCTGCCCGAGGCCGCCTCGGGGACCATCGAGCCCCGCCACTGTGTGATCCCGCTGCGCGAGATGCTCGACAGGACGAGGGTCGTCGTCGGCGAGGTCGTCGAGTTCGATCCTCTGGCGAAGACAGCGGTGGCCGTCGACGAATCGGGACGACGCCACGACGTGACCTTCCGGACGGCTCTGGTGTCGCCCGGGTCCATCCCGCAGACCTTCCCGATCCCGGGGCTCCTCGAACATGCGGTCGGCTTCAAGACGCTCCCCGATGCGATCTGGCTGCGCAATCGCGTGCTCCACCAGCTGGAGCTCGCCTCGTCGATGGACGAAGGAGACGAGCGACGTGCTGCGCTGACGTTCACGTTCGTCGGTGGTGGCTATGCCGGTGTGGAGGCGCTCGCCGAGCTCGAGTCCCTGGCCCGCGACGCCGTGAAACGCTATCCCTCCATCACTGCCGCAGACATCCGCTGGGTGTTGATCGAGGCAGCCGACTCCCTCCTGCCCGGTCTCGACGAGCGTCTCGCCTCGTTCTCGGACCGCGACCTCAGACGGCGGGGCGTCGAGGTGCATCTCGGAACCAAGATGACGTCGTGTGAGGATCGCATGGTCGTCATGAACGACGACGCGTCAACCGCCTACCGCTCCGAGACGATCGTGTGGACGGCCGGCCAGCGCCCCGACCCCGTCGTCGGCGACTGGGGACTGCCGCTCACCGACAAGGGAGCCGTCCGCGTCGACGAGACCATGGCGGTGCGGGGGTTGCCCGGTATCTTCGCCGTGGGTGACATCGCCGAGGTGCCGGATCCGGAAGGCGGCATCGCTCCCAACACCGCCCAGCACGCGCTGCGCGAAGCGAGGGTCGCCGCAGAGAACGTCCTCGCCCATCTCGTCGACGATCCGCCGACTCCGTTCACGTACAAGACCCGGGGTCTCGCCGTCACGCTCGGGAAGTGGCAGGGCACGGCACAGGTGAAAGGCTTCACCTTCACCGGCCCGCTGGCGTGGTGGATGGGCCGGTCCTACCACCTGCTCATGATGCCGGGGCTGGGCCGAAAGGCCCGCATCGTCTTCGACTGGACCATCGGTCTGTTCTTCCATCGCGACATCGCTCAGCTCGGTGAGCTGGGCAGCCCGACGCCACTCGAGGGATGAACGGGACGCCCGTCAGTCGGGGTGGACCCACCGTGCCAGCGCATCACCCCAGAAGCGGGTCAACGTGCCCTTGGCGTGGGGAGGCACGTTGATGAGCTCCGCCGACAGCCCGGCCGCCTCGCTTTCGTCGATGAACCGCTTCAGGGCGATGACGCCCGTGTAGTCGACACGGCCCAGCGCACCCATGTCGACGACGACGTCGGTGATGTCCTCCACGGACGCGAGCTGGTGGATGAGCACCTCGCTGAGGCGCGGCGCAGAGCCGAAGTAGAGCACGCCATAGGGCTTGATCGTCAGCGTGGAGCCATCGAGGGTGGTCTCGACCTTGATGAGGGCCTCCCGCCGCAGGTGGACGGCGGTGGCGGCGGCGACCCCGATGACGACTGCGACGTCGATGCGAGGGGCGAGGGTGAGCGTGGCGATGAACGTCGTCCACGCAACGATCGACTGACCCCAGGTGATCTTGATGAGCCGAACCATCGACGGGATGCGCACCAGGCGGATCACGGCGACGATCACCGTGGCGCCGAGCACGGCGCGGGGCAAGGGCTCGAGGACGCCTGCGACGGGCAGAAAGGCGAAGACGGCGAGACCGGCGACGGCCCCCGTCCATCTCGTCTCACCGCCGGCCAGCCGGGCGACGCCGGAGCGCGAGAACGACCCGCCGACCGGAAAGCCCGACGACACGGCGCTGGCGATGTTGGCGAGGCCCTGGCTGAGGAACTCCCGGCTCGGGTCCCAAGGGGTGCGTTCCTGGGCGGCGAAGGTGCGAGCGATGGCCACCGGCTCCGCGAACCCGAGCAGCGCGATCACGGCACCCGGGAGCAACAGCGAAGGAAGGTCTGCCCACGGGAACGAGATCGTGAATGGAGGCAATCCCTCGGGGACGAAGGCAACCGTGGCCCCGTCGAAGTCGAGCACCATGCTGGCGACCACCGACCCGACCACGGCGACCACGACACCGGGGAAGCGAGGCCCGAGCCGGCGCCCACCGACGATGACAGCGGCGGCAGCGGCCGCAAAGGCCATCGTCGCCGGATCCCATTCGTCGACTGCGATCAGCGCGTCCCAGGCGCTCCGCAGCAGCCCCGACGATGCNNCTGCCGCCGAGGTGAACCCGACGAGCACCGGCTGGGACATGAGGTAGGCGACGACCCCGGCGCGCAACAACCCGAGGACGAGTCGGATCAACCCGACGATCAGGGCGAGCAGGACCGCCAGCTCGATGTACTCGTCGCTGCCGGGCTCGGCGATCACCGACAACGCTCCGAAGGTCAGGAGGGCGGTCATGGCGACCGGCCCCGTCTGCAGATGCCGGGACGAGGCGAGCAAGGCGGCAGCGATGGGTGGCAGCGCCGCTGCGTACAAGCCATAGAAGGGAGGGACACCTGCGATCTCCGCATAGGCGAGGGCCTGGGGGATCAGAAGGATGGCGACGCTGATACCGGCGATGAAGTCGCCTCGCTTGACGCCGGTGGCAGCCACGTGATCCGCGCTCAGCCGAGCCGCTCGAGCAGCTCGGGCACACCTTGGCCGATGAGCACCACCGACTGGTGACCCTTCTCCTCCAGCCATTTCACCGCTGCGGTGGCGCGAAAGCCCGTGCCGCACACCACCCACACCGGCTCCTCGGTGGACAAGGAGCCGGGGACCGACTGCTGGAGCTCGGGCAGATAGCGATGCACCGATCCCGGCAGCGCGCCGGCCTCCCACTCGTTGGGAGCCCGGACGTCGAGCACCTGGGTCACCTGGCCCGCCTTCCACGCACGCACCATCTCGTCGAGCGTCACGATCCGGTGGATGCGCAGCTCGTGGCCGGCGTCGACCCACGACTCGATCCCGAATACGACGCCGCGCACGTCGTCGATGCCGATGCGCACCAGCTGGGCCGCCGCCTCGACCACGTCCTGTCCGGGATCGGCGATGAGCACCACGGCGGCGTCGAAGGGAATGAGCCAGCCCGCCCAGACTCCGACCCGGTCGCTCATCTCGATCCCGATCGAGCCTGCGACGTGACCTGCGGCGTATGCCTCGCGCCGGCGTATGTCGATGAGCGTCACTCCTGCCATCGCCTCGACCGCGGCGACGGTCAGCTGCGGGAGCTCTCCGCGGGGACGTTCGGGATAGCCGTAGAGGTTGGCGGGGCCCATGTGGCGGTAATACGTCGGGTAGGGCTGCAGACCCCCGAGTTGGGCGGCGACGAAGGCATCCTCGTCGTCGTGCCGAAGGACCGGGCTCGTCCGGCGCTCGGCACCGATGGTCGACGTGACCTGTCCCCCGGCGACCGTTGCGGTGCAGAACGAGCCTTCGCCGTGAGTGGGAAGCAGCACCGTGTCGTCGGGGAGCCCGGCGAGACGGTTGACGGAGATGTACTGGAGGCGGGCGAGGGTGTCGGCGCGCTCGACGCCGAGAAGATCGGGCCTGCCGGCCGCGCCGACGAGAAGCGATCCCCCGGAGAACACCGCATACGGTTCGTCGCCGATCACGACGAGATACGACGTGTGTTCCGGCGTGTGGCCAGGCGTGTGGATGGGCCGGATGGCGAACGGCCCGGCATCGAGGTCCTCCATGTGGAACGCCGGCCGGCTGCGGTAGGCGGGCGCGGCGGCGGCCGGCATCACGAGGTCGGCACCGGATCGCTGTGCCGCTTCGGGCCCGCCGGACACGTAGTCGTTGTGGACGTGGGTCTCGAGGACCATGGCGAGCGTTCCACCGTGTGCCTCGACCGCTTCGAGGAAGCGATCGACGTCACGCTGCGGGTCGACGAGCACCGAAACGCCCTCGTGCGTGAACACATACGTGGTGTCGCCGAGACCGGGGGTTCGGATCGTCGCGATGTCCATGTGTCCTCCTGCCCGGCTGGGAGCGATGGTACTCCCGGGGCCGCCGCGTCGGTCAGGCGACGGCGGCCGCCTGCCGCAGCATCACGACGCCCAGGAGGCTGGCGCCGTTGATGACGACCGGGTCGAAGCCCTCGCGGTGGAGCAGTCCGGCGGCGACACCGGCTCGATGCCCCGTCGTGCAACCCACGAAGACGGGCTGCTTCGGATCCAGGCCGGCAGGTATGCCGTGTTGGAGGTCGGGGACGTAGCAGAACACCGATCCGTCGAGCACCATGTCGTCCCACTCGTTCGGCGCACGGACGTCGAGCACCTGCGAGGACCCGTCGTCCCCGGCGATGAACTCCCGCGCCGTGACGACGCGATGCGTCGATACAGGGCGACCTTCCGCCTTCCAGTCCTCGAGCCCGTATTTCACACCGACGACGCGCTCGTAGCCGATCCTGGCGAGATCGCGCAGCGCCGTGTCGAGCAGATCCTCCGACTCGAGGACGAGCACGAACGGCTCGCCGAAGGGGACCATCCAGCCAAACCACGTGGCGAAGTCCTCGGTCAGCTCGACGGTCCACGAACCCGGGACGAACCCTGCCGCCACCTCGGCGCGGGGCCGGGTGTCCACCAAGTGCACCGACGGATCGAGCGCTGCCAACTCCTCCGTATCGAGCACCGGGGGTGGCACGAGCTCCATCGGCTCCGGTCCGGCGACATTGATGGGCGCCATGAAGGGGTAATAGGAGGGGTAGGGCTGGAGCCCGGCGAGCTGCTCTGCGACGTAGGAGTCGGCAGTGGCGTGGGCGACCACGGGGTTGCCCTCGCGCTCGGCGCCGATGGTGGTGGTGGTCGACACGGCAATGGTCGATGTACAGAAGGATCCGCCACCGTGGGTCGGGTACACGACGACGTCGTCGGGCAACTCGAGGAGTCGGTGGAGTGAGCCGTACTGGAGCCTGCCGAGCTGCTCGGCGCGGTCCATGCCGAGGAGATCCGAGCGACCCGCAGATCCGACGAGCATCGAGCCGCCGGTGAACACCGCGGTGGGCACTCCGTCGACGAGGAGGAGATACGACATGTGCTCCGGCGTGTGACCGGGCGTGTGGATCGGCTCCACGACGAGCGCGCCGAAGTCCAGCCGCTCGCCATGGAAAGCCGGACGGAATCGATAGGAGACGCCCGAGGCCGCCGGGATCACGAGGTCGCCGCCGGCATTCTCCGCGAGCACCTTGGCGCCCGAGATGTAGTCGTTGTGAACGTGCGTGTCGAAGGTCGCCGCCAGGGATGCCGGGCCGATCGCCTCGACGAACCGATCGATGTCGCGCTGAGGGTCGACGACGAGGGCGACGCCATCGTGGTGCACGATGTAGCTCGTGTCACCGAGACCGGGCGTCGGGATCGCCGTCACGTCGAGACTGGTCATGACGGCACTTTACATGCAGATTCCCGCATGTAAAGGGGTTATTGGTCGGGTCGGTCAGCCCGTCACGATCGCAGCGTTGTTCTCGGCCATCACGTCGCGGAGCAGATCGACGGCGACGACGATCTTCGGCGACGACAGCGAGTAGTAGATGCGCTGGCCGTCGCGCCGTGTCCTGACCAGGCCCTTGTCGCGCAAGATGGCGAGGTGCTGGGACGCATTCGCCTGAGCGATACCGGTTTCTTCACAGAGCTCCCCCACGGCGAGCTCACCATCGCGCAGCGCGTCGATCAGCAGGAGGCGCTTGGGATCGCCCAGGCCCTTGCAGACACTGGCGTGGAGTTGGAACAGCTCTTCTCTCGTGGCTCCCATGGCCCAATGATGCCACACCCCACACACGAAACCAGCCAGGAACCGCTTGACGCCGCCGCCCGCACGCACGAATATGCGCACATTCGCAGATGTCGATCGGCGACACGCACGGGCTGAACGGAGCGAGGAAATGGTGACGGATCAGGTCGAGACGGCCGTTGCCGAGGCCGCGATGAGCGAGACTCCCGAGAAGGAGAAGATGGTCCTGATCGCCGCGTCCGGCGATCTGGACAAGGCGTGGCCGGTCCTCATCCTGGCCACGACCGGCGCCGCCTACGGCATGGATGTCACCGTCTTCTTCACGTTCTGGGGGCTCGGCATCCTCAAGAAGGAGGACGCCGGGTTCCATGGGGAGGACTGGCGGCAACGCATGCTCTCGGTCTTCCACCGCGGCCACCCGGAGAAGCTGGGTCTGTCGAAGCTCAACTTCGGCGGCATGGGCGCCCGGATGATGAAGGACCTGGCGGACGAGAACAAGGTCGCCTCGGTCCAGGAGCTGCTGGAGCTCGCCCAGGACATGGGCGTCAAGCTGTGGCCGTGCCAGATG
>JABAOD010005750.1_pt2 | contig 52314 bp, 50 predicted proteins | sample 7062151 | NCBI WGS metagenome assembly JABAOD01 (sample SAMN14538626, study PRJNA623070) | marine sediment metagenome | biome: marine biome [ENVO:00000428]; feature: marine pelagic biome [ENVO:01000023]; material: deep marine sediment [ENVO:00002113] | place: India: Gulf of Khambhat ... | reverse complement strand
CCAAGGCGTTGGTTGATGGAAAGCATGGGGGCATTGGAGGTGGCGTTACCCGTGACCACGACCTTCACCTGCGGGAACTCCTCCCGGACCCTCAGAAGCATGGCCGCTTTCAGCCACTTGCCGAGACCCCTGCCGCGGTGAGGCACTCGGACCCCCGTCATGTACTGGTGAATCAAGTACTCCTCGTCAGGGAAGTAACCCATCTCGGTCAACCCGGATATCGTGCCGTCGGGCTCGAAGGTCACTGCGGAGAGTCTCGCTCCTCTGGCATCCTGGATCCTTGCCTCCCACTCCCTCACCGACTCGGGGGTGAAGACTTCGTCCCCCCTCTGCAGGTTGTCCCTCGGCATCTGGTTGAAGAACTCCGTCAGGGCGTCGGCGAGCTCCTCGATGACATCATCTGGGATACGGTTGGTGAAGAAGCGTAGCTTCGTGGTGGGTGACCGTCGGGGACCCGCCTCTGCCCAATTTTCCACCATTTGCCAGTCCACCCCATCTAGATGGAGACGACTTTCCCGAAACCGCTGAGCCAGCTTCCACCCCATGGCCTCCATGGCAGCCTTGCCGACGGCCTCGTCGGAGCCCATGATGAGGAGGGATTTTCCAGCATCCCGGGACAACTTGGCGGCTTCCCATAATAATCGGGTGCCAATGCCCTGCCTCCGGTGAGCGGGCAGGACCTCTGCATACATATAGGCCAGGTGTCTGTTCCCCTCGTAGTCTGGCGAGCCCTCCTTCACCAGATGATAGTCCAGGGCCCCCACCTGTTCCTCCTCGTCCTTTGGGTTTATGGCGACGAAGCGGATGGTGTCCCAGTGAGGGTCAGGACGTTTCATCATGCTCTCTACGGCCCCGTCGCTGAGGATGGGGTCCTCTGGATATCGCTCTTGATGCCTTAGGCGGCGGAACCTGTGGAGTCGACTCCACTCCTGTCTCGAGGCCTTCTGGGGATCGAAGCGTCCCAAGTTTACGTCCATCTTGCTCACCTCTCAGGAAACCGCGCTCCATGTACCGTTGCCGGTGCCCTCAGCATCGGACAGCGATCGAGAAGCCAGATTTCTAGGGTCGCCCCATGGCTCCTTGCCAGCTGCCGCCCAGCGAGAACTCTCGGAGACATGCGACATTCGCGCGGCAGAGCGCTGGCAAGTCAAGCCATAGCAGTCGTTAAGGGGCCCTCATTCTTATATATTCCGCCCATTAAGGGGGTAAGGTGATGTAATAAAGCGGAGCTCCCGGGCATGGAAGAAGCGGGGAAAGATGCGCTGGAAGTGGCGCAAGAAGCGGATGCGCCGCAGGAAGCGACAGCAGAAGATGCGGCAGCGATGACCAAGGGGGCATGGGGTAGCCCGGGATCCTGGCGGGCTCCAGTTAAAGGGAGTGAATTGGAACGGGTTTGCTGATTTCGTGATGAGTAACTGGAGCGACGACCCGTTGAACAGGCTTGTGGCCTGCATAGGCGAAACCCGCTGACGGGGGTTCAAATCCCTCTGCCCCCACTCCTCTTATGCCGAATACATGACCTCCGAATGTCCGGACCGGAACTCGCGGAGGGCATCTGTGGGTTGTATCGCCCCTCCTTTGGGGAAGATGTACTACCGGGATGCCCTCAAGGTGTTTCTCTAGCTCTCCTCCTTGGGAGAGGACCTGGTGATTGGCTCCCTGTGCGTCTCCAAAATCTCCAGCTCGGCAGGTCTGGTAGCCTCCCTCGCGGCCATGATTATGACCAGCGTGACCATCTGGACCGCCACGGCCATGGTGAAGGGAGCTAGTATGCCGACGTGCTTCAGCAGCAAACCCGAAAGTGGTGCTGCCAGGGCCACCCCCGCTATGTTCGCAGTCTGATGGAAGCCTACGGACGCCCCTCTGGCCTCCGGGAGGGCAGCGACAGCGGTCGACGCCACGAAGACGAAGGCGATGGCGAGGCCCAGAGTGGCAGAGCTTATGTAGGTATATGGAGGCCTGAGGGAGACCATCAGAAGGAGCTGTGACATGGCTGCAAACATAATGCCCAGCGTCAGTATCCGGATCGGCCCTACTTTCCCTACGAGCCGGCCAGCGGCATAGAAGATCGGCAGGGATATCACCGTGGCCAGAGCGATATAGATACCCACCCTGTTGATGGCTTCCTCTTGGCTCATACCCTCCAGCATAAGGACCAACGAGAAGGAGCCCACAATGACCCCGAAGGCGACGTAAAGGGAGAAAATCGATAGATAGGCCACGGATAGCCACCTCATGGAGGACGCTACGTTCCCCAGGGATGCCCTAGGCATCATCCTCGGACCAGCGGTTTCCGGAAGCGTCAGCGCAATTACTGCACCCGCCAGGGACACGCCGGCAACCAACAGGAACATGGACCTGACGCCGAGAGAGACGACGAGCATCGCGGAGAGGAAAGAACCGATAGCCAGGGCGCTCCCAACGACCACCCAATACAGCCCGATGCCTCTCCCGATGCCTCTCCCGATGCTCCCCTTGGCCTTGTCGACAATCATCGCAATGCTAGCCGGGAATACCAAGGAGCCGCTTATGGCGTGGGCGGCTCTGAACATGATGAGGTGGACTGGCACGGTGGCCATAGCATAGCCGTAAATCCAAAGAGCCGTCAGACCGAGTCCAACAGTCAGGGCCCTCTTTCTCCCGACGTAATCTATCGTCAGCCCCATGACCACGCTCGCCGGAATGGCCACCATGGAGTAGAGGCCTGCGATGAAGCTAGAGAGGAACTCATCGGCTCCAAGAGAACTCGCGTAGGCCGCAATCGCAGGGTTCAGCATTGCCGTGTCCAAGATCCCCATGGCGCCGAGGAACCCAACCAGGAGTACGAAGTAGGTCCTGTCCGTCCTGAGCATTTCTAGACTCACCTGTCATCATTCTTGTTCGCACGTGCCTAAGCGTCCCTCCGCAAGTTGTCCTCCTTGAATAAGCTTCTGGATATCGGGCTCGTCAGGTCTCGGACCCCATGGCTGAGCCCGGAACCATGAGATGAGTTGGACGGTGTTCCCAAACAGAACGATCTTGAGTGGGCAAGGGCCAACAGGGGCTGGCCTCGTGCGTACTTGCTCAGACCCCCGGCCCTCGACTAGCGCAGAATCTCTCTCAGCCCCTTGGTGTCGGACTCTTCTATCTTCTCCTTCAACAGTCTCAATCCCGGATACGAAGCCTGAAGAGCCTCCAGCCTCCTGATACACTTCAGGGCCTTGGCCCGATGCCCTTCGGAGGCGTAAATCACACCAAGGGTGAAAATGGCGTCGACGCAGGTCGGATCAGACCTCAGCTTGCGCATGCACTGGAGGATCTTCGCGGAGTACTGCACCATGAGAGGTCCTCCGGGGGGGAGGCTTTCGATGGCCTCTATATAAAATGTGGGGGCAAATTCTCACTGACGTCATCTTCTTCACCCGCGGCATCCGCGCTATGCTTTTTTACTCGCGAGACTTAGGGCACGGGATGAGCTTGGAGGAAGAAGTCCTAAAGGAAGTGAAACCGACTGCTGCTGAGAGCAGGCTGGTCCTCAAGACCGCCTCCGAGCTCATGGCCAAGATTAGGGAGGTCGCGGATGGGAAGGGGATCCCAGGGGAACCGCTTCTTGTTGGATCCGTGGCAAAGGACACCTTTCTGAAGAATCCCGAGATAGACATCTTTGTGGCCTTTCCGAAAGGAACCTCTCGAGAGGACCTAGAGCGCTGGGGCCTCCAGCTAGGCGAAGTCCTTGAAGAGACCAAGAGGAGGTATGCGGAGCACCCGTATACCCACGGCCATTTCAAGGGGTATGAAGCCGACGTCGTCCCCTGCTACAAGCTCGACAGGCCGACGGCCAGGATGACGGCGGTGGACAGAACGCCCTTCCATCTGAAGTATGTGAAAGAGAGGCTGAAGGAGGAGCAGAAGGACGAGGTAAGACTGCTAAAGCAGTTCATGAAGGGCATAGACACCTACGGAGCGGAGGCCAGGGTGCAAGGCTTCTCTGGCTACCTCTGCGAACTCCTCCTACTGAGGTTTGGAGACTTTCGCTCTGTCCTGAAAGCGGCTGGGGGCTGGAAACCGCCGGTCCATCTCCAACTCGACAGAAAGGGGGAACGTGACTTCGATGAGCCCTTGGTCTTCGTTGACCCTGTAGATGGAGATCGAAACGCTGCCTCCGCCGTATCCACGGACTCCCTGGCCACCTTCATACACGCTGCCAGGGAGTATCTGCGACGCCCTCAGCGTAACTTCTTCTTTCCTGTGAGGCCACGGCCACTCACACGGGCAGAACTCATAGACCATATGAGGAGGCGGGGTACAACCCTGATTTCCATTTCCTCCTCCGCTCCAGATCTGTCCGAGGACATCCTCTTTCCCCAGCTGAGAAAGGCGGAGCATGCCATCCTGGCCTTCCTCAAAGCTCAGGAGTTCCGTGTCCTAAGATCCCAACCCTTCCTCAGTGAGGGGGAGTGGTGCCTGCTGCTGGAGATGGAGGTGAGTCGCCTTCCGCCGGTCAAGAGGCACCTGGGACCCCCTCCCTGGCTCAGTAACGCCTACTCCTTCACGAAAAAGTGGGAGGCCTCCAGCGATCTCGTCGCCGGGCCCTACGTGGAAGGGGGTCGTCTCGTCGTGGAGATTAGAAGGCATTACGTCGATGCTGCCCAGACCCTTCAGGAGGCGCTGCCGAGTCTGAGCCTCGGAAAGCACCTGGATGAAGCCGTCAGATCCGGGTACAACATACGCGAGGGAGACCTCATACTGGAGGCAGAATACGAAGATGTTCTGACTCAATTCCTTACCCGGAGGCTGCCATGGAGACTTAAGAGGTCTTGACCCGAACCTCAAAGACATCTGACTGCAGCCCCTGGTGATCGTAAGCCATAACCCTGATTGTGTAGAGCCTGTCCGCCTCGACCGGGGTCACCGGGGAGAAGAACCAGTTGTTCTGGCCTGTGGGGTTCATGGTCCAAGGCTCTCCTCCGTCGAGGCTCATCTCGACCTTCGCCAGCCTCACGTTGTCCGTCACCTGGGCGCGCACCTCAAAGCTGCTGTTGCCGCTCAGGGACAGCTCCGTCTGCCCTCCGGAAACCGGGCTCTCTGGATTCGCCCCAGGGACAACAATCTTGTGCACAACAGGGGAAGAGATGTCGAGAAACGGCGGGTTCAGCAGGAGGATCCAGAAGGCGAGCCATGCGAAGAGGAAGATGGCGCCATTACCCGCCCAGGACTTCCTGTCAAACTTCGAAACGTCCAGTTTGAGGAGAGGGTAGAGGTACTTAAGGCCATAGAGGGAAGCGAACCCGATGAGGGCTGCTACGTAGGCTACTCCAGCCACGGTCAGGGAATAGGAGATGAGGCCAATGACGAAGGCATAGCCCACGGTGGCGATGGCTGCCTTGGCCCCCTCCATCTCCTTGCGCATGAATCTGACTTCGTCGAATTCAGGCATCTTGAACTTGAATTCCTCTTCCTTCTTTCTCTTCTTCCTTGCCACCGTTCGTTGAAAGGCTTAGGGGGCTTAAACCCTTTGCAGCGGCCAGCGTGCCTGACCAGAGTCTCCAAGAGGTGATGCAGCTTTATATGTGAGGAAAGACGCTGTAGTGGCATGGCCCCGGAGCGCTGTGCCCACGAGAGAGTGGAGTTCGTGGGCGAGGACCAGGGCAGGAACCGATACTTCAGGTGCGTAAGTTGCGGTGCTGTCCTCGTGAGCGACGGGGTGAAGACGTGGTCGGTCCCTCGAGCCCCTGAAGGCAAATAGTTGGATGAGGCCCAGGGGAGTCTTCTTAGGGTCAAGCTCGTGGGTATGGAGAGAGTATATACACCAGACCATTCCAATCCTGGCGGGCCCAGCCGCTTCTCGGATGGAATCCGCACGTGGCCACTACTGATTCGGAATGTGCAGGGCTCTCAGTGGGTGGCCGTCTTTAGGAGCTTGGAGAAGTGTTCGAAGGCACTCGTTGTCGAGAACACGCCAAGGAACTCATCCCCCTCGAAGACCACAACCATGGGGATGGCGTTCTTAATCATCCAGAGAAGCAAGGGCAGCGCTCTCGTTCCAGGACTCACCGCGTACACGCCGTCCTGCCCAACAATCTCAGACACCTTGGTGGCCTTGGCGCTCTTGCCCGAGGCGAATCCCAGGAGTGCGTCTTGGTAGGTAACGATTCCATGGGGCTTGTTCTTCCAGACCACGTAAGCTGACTGCTTCTCAGTTATCATTCTATAGAGAAGCTCGCGAACGCTAGCGGCCGGTGAAACAGCGGGGATCTTGGCCCCCAGGAAGTCGCCCACCTTGGCCACGGCCAGGGCCTCGAGGAGGTCTCCCATCTCTATAGCCTCATACGTGCCCAGGTCAGGTTTCCTCCAGGCCAAAAAGAAGCCTCAAGAGGCCCACGGGACTTCCTGCATATGTATCCAACTTTTATATAGTCGATTTTGATATATACCAGCATAGAGGCGGCGGTACATGGAGAGTAGAAAGATACAGAAGGTTGGAATATCAACACTGACAATTTCTCTCCCAAAGCAATGGGCCGATAACCAGAACCTGAAGAAGGGGGACCAGGTCTTCATCGTCCAAGAAGGGGATTCCCTTAGGCTTCTGGCCCCTGAGGGAGCCCGCAAACGGCTTGAGAGACCTGTGCCGGACTTCGTAATCGATGCTGATGCCCTGGACGACCCTGGAATGCTGGAAAGAATCATCGTTGGAAACTACGTTCTCGGCCGGGAACGACTAGTCGTCAAATCCTCTTCCCGGCTCAAGAACGACCACATGGACGAGATCCGGAAGGTGACCAAGAGGCTCATGGGCCTCGGCATCATCGAAGAGACGGGGGACAAGGCCCTTCTACAGTGCTCTGTAGAGCCCTCTAAGTTCCCCATCGAGTCCCTTATAAAGAGGCTGTACAACCTGGGCAAGACGATGCTGAACGACGCCATCGAGGCCCTCATCACGAAGGACAGATCTCTTGCTGAGGAGGCCATCCGCAGGGAAGACGACGCGGACATGATGTACTGGCTCATCGTCCGTCTCGTGCTCTCCGCCCAGCAGGACGATGCCCTCATCTCGAAGCTTGGGATGGAGACGAGGCTCCACAATGCAGGATACAGGCTTATCGCGAAGGAGCTGGAGACGGTGGCCGACTGTGCCAAGGCCATCGCCCACAGCGTAATCGAGCTGATAGATAGGCAGTCGGAATTTGACTGGTCCATGTTGAGGACCCTCAAGGAGAGCGCCGATCAGGCAGCGTCCCTTTACGGCAACGGATTGGCTGCCCTGATTACTAGGGACGTAAAGCTTGCGAACAGGACCGTCATCGCGAGTCGCCAACTTGAGGCCAAGCTGCAGGACTTCCTCAGGACCCTGTTCAAGAAAATCGGGGAGCCCCAAGAACTGCTTGAAATGAAGACAATTGTGGACCACCTTTCCCGGATAGCCGAGTACTCTCACTCCATCGCCAACATAGCCTTCAACAGATACCTGGAGCGCTCAACCCCGCTCTGCAAGGCGGTGGTGGCGGAGCACGCCTAGCCCTCCCAGGTTCGTGGGATTCGCAAGGCTTAAAAGGTGACTTGCTCCTCAACCCTTCTATGGCAGAGGAGAGAGAGGTGGGACAGGCCCTTAGGAAGAGGGCCATCGCCATGTTCGTCCTGATAGGAGTCTTCCTGCTCTGGCTGGGCCTTCTCCTACTGGCTGTAGGCGCCAGGGAGGTAGCGTCAATTGGTAGAATTCTAGGCCTTACAGGCGCCCTCTTCGCGGCCGTGGTGGCCCTGGTGGGTGCCCTCGGCAGTAAGAGGACCACGGACTACCAGAACCTCGGTCTGCTTGTCCTGTCGGCGGCCCTCATCGTGGTCTCGGTCTCCGTCGCGTAGATTAGGCGAGTCGCTTCAGCTCCTCGACGACCTCTGGGGCCACGGAGACCTTGCTGTGGCCCGTGTGCACGGTGTCCGTGGACACGACTTCATCGAATCCCTTGAGCCTCTGCTCGGCACCCCCCACGAAGAGCCCATGAACACACCCTGCGACAACGGACCTTGCCCCCTGACTTCTCGCAATCCTGGCTGCGCTTGCCATGGTGCCGCCCGTCGATATGACGTCGTCAACAATGGCAACCTTGAGGCCTTTCACTTCTAGGGGTTTCTCCTCCGTCTCCACGGTCCAGCTGTCAATCCTCTCCTTCTTGAGGTAGTCCCAGGGTACACCCATCAGGTCCCCGATGGCCTGGGCGTGGCGGGTCGCATTCTCGTCAGGGGCAAGCACCATCTCGACACCGCCGCCGCTGAAGTAACGAGCGAGGGCCGGCATCCCAGATGCTTCCCTCGCCGGCAGTTCGAAGTACTTCATCACCCTCTCGTTATGGACGTCCACAGTGACGATGCGGTGGGCGTTTACTTCCACCCTCCTGGCTACCGCCCTGGAGCTGATAGCCTCCCCCTCCTTGAACTTCTTGTCCTGACGACCGTATGCGTAGTAAGGTATGACCACGGAGAGGCTGGACGGGTCCGATTCCCAGATGGCATCCTGCAGCAAGAAGAGCTCGATCAGCTTCTCGTTGGGATAGGTCGACTGCACCAGCACGACTTCTTCTCCCTCGACAGGCTCGGGTATCCTGACGTAAAGCTCACCGTCTGCGAAGGTGTTGACCTCTGCCACAAGCAGGTCCGCAGAGAGTAGCTTGGAGATCTGGCGGGACAGACGGACCGAGGCGGAGCCAGACACCACCCTCACTCGACCACCTACCACAATAATGAGTCTGTAGTTATAGCTTCTGTGCCGGCATGGAACTCTTCAGCTCATAAACCGTGATGTCTTCGAAGAAAAGGGACTGCCTCGTAAGAGACCTCACGTCGTACAGCTGTCTGGCCTTCTCCAGGGCCCTCCCATTGTGCGAGGACAGGAGAAGATATATCCTGCCCTCTGGCGAAAGGCGGTGCCGCGCCTGGTTCAGGAATCTGAGGATGACCTCGTTTCCGTTGCGGCCGCCGCTCCACGCTCTGTCGACCCAACCTTGACCCTCCTTCACTGGCAGGTAAGGCGGGTTGAAGGCAATGAGGTCGAACTCGGTCCTCAGACCCATCAGGAGGTCTGCTCTTATCACCTCCACGCGAATTCCGTTTCGAAGGGCATTTGCCTTGCAGAGACTCACGGCCTGAGGGTTAATGTCCGTGGCCACCGTCCTAACGTGGCGGGCTGCATGCAGGGCTATGAGACCGGTGCCAGTACCCACTTCTAAGAAGGAGGAGGCGCCTCCAAGCTGTATCGACCTGAGCAGGAGATAGGAGTCCTCCGACGGTCTGTAGACTCCATCGAGCTCTTCCACATGGATGGAGGAATCCACCAGCACACTGGCGAAGCCCTTCCCAAGGTTCTTAACGATTTCGACCTTAGCCAAGGGCGTGCTCTGGCTGCAACTGACCATCTACGCCATAATCGCCCTTACGGTCCTCTATCCCGTCGTGAGGAAGAGCTACTTCTCTTCCTCCCTGGTCCTCGGAAACCTGGTCATATTCCTCCTCCTGTTTCTTCTCTCCATACTTCCGCTCGACCTACCCACCGTTGCTGCTCTCTCGGAGACCGTAAGCACACAGCTGATTTTCAGGCCCACTGACCTTCAGACCTTCCGCTTTCAGACAATCATATCGTCGATGTTCCTCCACGGAAGCCTTCTCCACATCATGGGCAACGTGATATTTCTGTACCTCCTCGGCCTTCCTCTGGAGGAGAGGATCGGGTCTCCAGCCTTTGGGTTCATCTATTTCACGACGGGAATAGCGGCAACCCTCATCTACGGCCTCATCAACTGGGGGGACACGCGAGGGGCCTTGGGGGCCTCTGGAGCAATCATGGGGATTGCTGGTGCCTTTGTCGCCCTGTACCCGAGGGACCGTATCTTCATGCTCCTGGGCTTCATCATCCTTCCCAGGGTTCCAGTCAACCTGGCCGTAGGAGTGGTCGTCGCCTATCAGTTCATTCTCCTGTTTCTCGGTGTCGACGGAATCGCGATAGAGGCGCATCTGGGGGGAATCGTCTCTGGCGGGATCATCGCCCCCCTGGTCCTCCGCACCAAGATAGAGGCCAGGATAAAGGCCAGGGGGGTGAGCCGTCTGGCGTTGGACGATCTGGCGGTCACAGAAGAACTCAGAGAGCTTCTGGAAGTCATTCGGAAGGAGAGCATGACGGAGGTGAGGGAGGCTTGGGTTGACCACTTCCTCAAGAAGGCCCACTGTCCCCAGTGCAAAGGGACCTTGAGCAGAGAGGGCAACGTTGTGAAGAGTGACTGCGGCTGGAGCCGTAGTCTCTGACAAGTGGGAAGTTATTTCTCCATCAGCGTGAATATTCCTTTGGATGGAGCCTCCCAGTGCCCTTCACCTTGAGTGCCCATCGTGCGGGAGGGCTCCTCACAGGGTGGTTCACGGCCGCATATCAAAAGGGAAGGAGATAGTTCTCGAGGGCGTCGTGCGGTGCATGAAATGTGGTTTCACCCGCCACGAGACCTATCGGGAATGGGTCGCCCGCACAGTCCCCCTCATAGTCAGCTATCGAGAGACCTCCCAGCGGACAGATATCGAGCTTTTTCCCGGGGAGATGGTCACCGTCGGAGACCGCTTGGATGTGAGGGACACCAGGGTCGAGATTACTGCTATCGAGGTCCAGGGCAGGAGAGTTGAACGCGCCGTGGCAGAGGAGATAGAAGTCATCTGGAGCAAAAGGGTGGACCGGGTTCAGGTGAAGTTCTCCGTCAATAGAGGGGGGAAAACCCTTCCCTACTCGCTGGAGGTTCCCCCTGACGAGGAGTTCGAGGTGGGTGACATAGTGGATTTAGGGAAGGAGAGGGCGGTGGTGCACCGTATTAGTACCACTCGGGGGCTGGTCAGAGAAGGGGTTGCCGCGGCGGAGGAGATACGGCGGGTGTACTGCAAGGGCATCAAGCATGGCCAGAGGAACCACGAACCCAGGAAGTCGAGACGATGAAGGACCCCCATGAGGCCAGGAGGGAGGCCATGGTCCAGCGGTTGGCGGAGGAAGGCATCATCCGCACCACGAAGGTTCTCGAGGCCCTGAAGCAGGTCCCCCGCCACCTCTTCGTACCTCAAGTCTTGCGAGGGAGCGCGTACTACGACACACCCCTGAGCATTGGCTCTGGACAGACCATTTCCGCCCCCCATATGGTGGGCATGATGCTGGAGTACCTGGACCTGCAGGACGGCCACATCGTCTTGGAGATTGGGGCCGGCTCGGGATATCATGCCGCCCTGGCGGGTTTTATCGTGGGACCTTCGGGACACGTGTACTCTGTGGAGAGGATCGACTCCCTGGCCAGGAAAGCACGCAGGAACGTCGAGGCGGCCAGCCTCGGCGGTCAGGTGGACATCGTCGTAGGGGACGGGTCTCAGGGCCTGCCAGAACATGCACCTTATGATCGCATCTTCGTTACGTGTGCGGCCCCCGAAATCCCTCCACCTCTGGTCGATGAACTGAAGGACAGCGGAAAGCTCCTCATCCCCCTAGGATCCCGATTCTATCAAGACTTGGTCCTTGTGGAAAAGAGAGGGGGCGACATCAAAAGAAGGGACCTTGGCGGGTGTGTCTTTGTACCCCTCATCGGGAAGTACGGCTTTCCCTGATGCCCCGCTTCAGTTCTGACGCCCCTAAGACTACTAGCGGGAAGCTTGAAAAGGACATATAGCCTCTGTGACCCGTGAAGGCAGCAGTCACCGGGGCAAACGGATTCATTGGCCGCAACTTGGTTAAAGGCCTCATCCAAGAGGGTCACGAGGTCCTCTCCATCGTGCGGAGGGCCGATAAGGGTGCCATGCTGAGCCGGCTGGGAAGCGACGTCGCAGTTCTCGATTTGGAGCAGATTGGCAGGCTTAGGGATAGCCTCCAGGGGAAGGACACCCTTTTCCATCTCGCTAACGTGATGGTCTTTGCCACCAAGCGGGAACAGTGGAGAACAAACGTTCTCAACACTGGGAATGTGCTTAGGACCGCCTCCGCCGCGGGCGTCCATAGGTTTGTCTACGCCAGTAGTGCGGCTGTCTACGGCGATACGGGGAACGGGTGGGCGAACGAAGAGAGCCAGAAGCGTCCCACGACCCACTACGGAAAGACCAAGGTCGTGGCAGAGGAGCTAATTAAGAAGGAAGCCGCCGACCTCTGCTGGCAGGTTCTGCGACCAGGAGTTGTGTATGGTCCCGGCTCACCCTTGCTCTTCCATACTGCCCGAAGGGGGCCCATCCTTTTGAACCGCGGCTCCGGCTGGGTACCCCTTGTCCACGTCGTTGACGTCGTCCGAGCTCTCATGGAAGCCTCCGCCAGGGAGGTGTCGGGAGGCGTGTTCAATGTCGTGGACGACAGGCCCATCCAGCTCGCTGATTTCCTCAAGCTCATCGCTAAGGAGGCGGGAGTGCCCCTTCGACGGGGCTCCTACACGGGGGCCTTCCTCCTGGCCCTGGCCGCCGAGAGCTCGGCATATCTGACAAGGGGTGTACCCAGGCTCACCAGGGATGCCCTACGACTCTTTCGATCATCTGCCCGGGTGTCGAATAGGAGGGTCAAGGAGGAGCTGGGCTTTCGATTCCTTCACCCGGACCCATTGAAAGCACTTCCCGAGGCGGTGGCAAGGGTCTCCGAGCCCTTTGCATAGTGGTGGCCTTCCGCCAAGGTTTAATTGCCGTCGGGTGGTTTCAGCAGTGGATGATTACCCTGTTCGGTGTGGGCCACGTATTCAACCTGGGGCCCCGTATCAAGGAGGAGGTAGTCAGGCGGAAGCCGGCGGCGGTCTGTCTGGAACTCGACGAGGCTCGTCTGAAAGCCCTCCAGGACACGGGTCAGCGGAGGGAGGGACCCATGCTGTACAACCTCCTTGCCCTCTTCCAGCGAAAGATTGCCGAACGCTATGAGGCCCACGTGGGGGAGGAGATGCTGGCAGCATACGATGCGGCCCGTGAACTTGAAATCCCGGTTTACCTCATAGACTTGGACTCCATGGTGACATGGAGGAACCTGTGGTCATCCGTTGGCCTCCAGGAGGGGTTGAAGCTTCTAATATCCACCCTGGGGGCTCTGTTCATCCGTAAAGAGAGAATCGAGGTGGAGCTGGACAGATACCAGCGCGACTATGCGGGCTTCATGGAAGCCTTTGGAAAGGACTTTCCCTCAGTTAAGAGGGTAGTAGTGGACGAGCGGAACGAGCACATGGCCTCCCTTCTGAGAGAGATACACAAGGAGTTCGGCGAAGTAGTGGCAGTCGTTGGCGACGGCCATATTGCAGGTCTGAGGAGCATCCTGAACGATGAACCCATCGAGGTAGTTCGTCTCTGGACTCTTCGGGATGATAGCTGGCCGGAACATGGAACGCCTTCGAGGGCTGGGGACTAGGCCTTCACTTTGATGATCGAGGGCGGACGTCATCACCAAGTTTTCAACCCACGCCCAACCTGATCCGGCACTTTCGGAGACCTCCTGTTAAGCCTTAAGATGCCGTCGGTTCATACGAGGTCGTGGAGGCGGATGAGAGAGCAGCGGCCACTCTCAAGTATGTGAAGGCCAAGTTCAGGGAGTACTACAGATCCCATCCTCTCCAGTTGCCCCCCAGGTTTGGCAGACGGGAGTTTGGCTTCATCTTCTTCGACGGTGGCTTTGTGCAGAGACACCTGGGCTTCTCCTCGGAAGCGAACCTGCACCAATTCGTCAGATCCAGGCTCCCCGCTCACCTCTACCACTCCGCCGCCTACTATGAGAATCCTGGGGCACCCACCATGGCCGAGAAGGGATGGATGGGGGCCGACCTGATCTTTGACCTAGACGCCGACCACATCCCGGGATGGACGGAGATGGGTTACAGGGGCATGCTGGAGGCCGTTAAGGAGCAGGTCATCCGTCTCACTGATGAGTTCCTCTTGGGAGACATGGGGTTCGGGGAGAAGGACATGACCATAGCCTTCTCAGGGGCCCGTGGTTACCACGTTCACGTCAGGGACCCGAAGGTTTTCGGCCTCGAGAGCCACGAGAGGAGGGAGATAGTCGATTACATCACTGGCACAGATCTGGACCTGGGAACCGTAGCCAGGTCGGAGCCCTTCGAGTCGCGGACCTTCAAGGAAGTGACCAGAACCCTCCGGCGGCTAAGGGTTCCCACACCCTCAGAGCCAGGATGGAGGGGAAGGGTGTCCCGGGGCATTATTGACTGGCTGGACAGAGTGTCCAGGATGACGGAGGAGGAGGCCCTGGAGGAGTTACAGAGGCTCGAAGGGGTAGGCAAGGTGAGGGCGACGAAGATATACGATACTATGTTCAAGCGTCTGGGGAGGGATAGGGTCATCGATAGAGTGAGAAGTGGTGCTCTTGACCTCTTCCCGAAGGGAGGCGGTCAGTCCATCGTCGCCCAGGGTGCCAACTTGATGAAGGGAGCAACAGATGAACCCGTGACCTCAGATGTCAAGAGACTGATAAGGCTCATAGGGAGCCTCCATGGGAAGACTGGACTGAGGGTGGTTCCGGTGAGTCGTGATCTGCTGGAGCCCTTTGACCCCTTGGTGGAGGCCCTGCCGGACGAATACTCCCAGGAGAGGATTCGCATTCGCCTCCAACAGGGTATTAAAACTGATATGATGGGCGAAACCTTTAATTTGGAACCAGGACAGAACAGCGTCCCGGAGTATCTGGCCATCTTCCTCATGTGCAGAGGAGTGGCCACATTGGCTTCGGGGACCATGGATGAAGGGACGAGCGAGTCTGATTGAGAAGGACAAGTTCACCCGAATCAGGACGGCAAAGAACCTCATCCTCGGGCTGCTGATAGTGGCAGTACTGCTCTTCTCCAGCTACATTGTCTTCAGGGCGGGCTACAGCACGAACCCGCTCTACATACCCCTGGACAGGGCTCTCACCATACTCCTCCTCACCGGCGTCCTTATTTCAGTCCTCAACATCGCCTTCAGGTCTCTAGAGATCAAGCACGCTCCCAGGGAGGGTCAGAGGTTTCTACTGACGGACTCCAGCTGGAAAGGGGCCAAGAAGGCCTTTGTAGCTGCCCTGCTCGCGGCCCTCTTCTTTGGTGTCCCGGTGGCCCAGGCCTTGGTCATCAACATCATGTCGCCTTCTGCCAGCAGGACCCTGGGAGCAGGCGAGTCGTATCCACTAAGCTTCGCGAACCAGGACCCCCTCGGGATCACCAAGGCGCGCGAGCTTCGCGTGGCCGTCCAGAGCGGGTCATTGAGGGTGAGGGTGGACGAGGGGGGCAGGATTGTGAACCCCGGAGGAACTAACCTCACCGCGGGAGAGCGACAATCCTTTGCCCTCTCTTCAGCCTCCTACATCCCCTACGCGGTGAGCTTCGAAAACACGGCCAACGTCAGCACGCGCTTCACCTATCAGGTCGACTTCGGCTTTCCTTCAGGCTTCACATCCCTGATCACGTTCCTCTCCATCGTCGTAGCAGTCTCCAACCTGGGCTGGATGATGTACCTCAGGCGGATTCGTAGAGGATTATCCCAGGAGCCCCCCTATCAGGGCCCAGCACCCCAGACGCCCTATCCTGCCCCTCAGATGCCTTCCACCAGGCCCTGGTACGAACTCAACACAATGTGGCATCCCGTCTACTCGCCATGGAGGTCTACTCCTATCCGGGCGCCTCCCAGAGGCGATATGACGGGTACCGTGACCGCTCAGGAGCTGCCTCCACCGCCCCCCCAGGTGGAGCCCTACGAGGTGGACATCCCACCTCCGCCGCCGGACCATACCGGGGAGGACGACGCGCGGGCTCTCCTCAGGGAAATCGGCCTTGACGTCTCCTCTCTCCTGGACAAAGCGGAGGAGAGGGTGTCCGCGGGAGAGTATCACGAAGCCCTGGAGGACTTCGACACCGTCCTCCAGTCTGACCAGAGAAACCTGAGGGCCCTCCTGAAGAAGGCGGAACTCCTTCGAAAGCTTCAGAGGGCTGGTGAGGCCTTGGACTGCCTGCAACGGGCACTTAGGGTGGATCCGTGGCATCAAAAGGCGCTGCTCAGCAAGGGGAGCCTGCTCGAGGAGCAGGGACGGGATGATGAGGCCCTGGAGTGTTACGAGACCATTCTCCAGGGAGGTCCCGAGTACCTGGAGGCCCTCGTCCGGAAGGGAGAGATGATGATCAGACTGCAGGAGGCGGAGCTCGCCCTGGAGGCTTTCCGAGAGGCGCTCCGACTTCGGCCCGGGGACGCGGACCTAGAGGCCAGAATACGCTTCCTAGAGGAGAGCCGGGAAGACCCCCTCGACAGAGCGGGGAATGAGATCGAAGCGAACCGCTTCGAGAGGGCTGAGGAGCTCCTTCGGGTGGCCCTGGAGGGGCCCCGGGGAGGAGAAGCAAGAAGGGAGCTGACAGACCTGTACTTCAAGATGGGCAGGCAAGAGGAGGCTCTCCAGCTGCTGGACCAGTCTATTGAAGAAGATCCCGGCAATCTGGATCTGATACTGATGAGAGTGGGGGCCCTCTCCCATAGGGGTAGGCTGGCGGATGCGTTGGAAGCCTGCGAGAAGGCGTGTGAGATAGCTCCCGAAGAGGCCACTGTGTGGTCGATCCGAGGCAACCTGGAGGCGGACCTGGGCCTGGAGAGCAGGGCGAGGGAGAGCCTTCAAAAGGCGCTGGAGCTCAATCCGGAAGATCCAGACTCCAGACGGAGGCTGGAGGAGCTTTACGCGAGGGAGCAAGAGAGCGCCGAGCTGGAGCAAGTTCTGAGGAAGGTCGAGGGCATCCCAGAGGAAGGCATCAGGTCCATCCTCGGGGCTTTCCACGGCCTGAAACAGCTCAAAGGGGCAAAGGTGAAGGCCCTCTCGTCACTGGAGGGCATCTCTGACGAGATTGCGAAGCGAGTGCTGAAGAGGGTGCGGAAGGGAAGATAGGTTTTTAGGAAGCTCCCACCATTGTCCGAGGGATGAAGGCCTTCCGGGTGAAGGGGGAGTTCCTCATGGGAGGAAGCCGTCAGTCCTTCACCAAGGAGGTAGTGGCGAAGGACCAGGAAGAGGCACTGGAAAAGGTACTCTCCCTGCTGGGCAGTAAGCACAGAACCAAGAGGAAGAACATCAAGATCGTGCATGTTGAAGAATTAGTCCTCGAGGACGTCGTGGATCCTGTGGTCAGTTACCTGCTGAGGATGGGCTGAGGAATGGCGGAATCAGAACTTCGGCAGGCTGTGGCGGCCCTCGAGACCTCCAGGGCCCAGCTGGACGCTCTGACGAGACAGGAGGAATTGCTGCGCATCTCCTTGGACGAGTACATGAGGGCCCGCGAGACCATGGCCCGATACACCGAAGCACCCGTGGGCACTCAGATCCTGGTCCCCATTGGCGCTAACTCCTTCCTGTACGCCACCGTGGCCGACGTGGACAGCTGCATCGTCGGTATCGGTTCTGAGGTGGCGCTGGAGGACACCATGGAAAGGGCCATACAGAGGCTGGACCACCGCATCAAGGAACTCCAAGACGTCCAAGAGAACCTCCTGAAGAGGGTCGCCGAGCTGCAGAACAGGGTGAACCAGTACGCCGCCGTTGTGCAGAGGATCTACGATAAGATGCAAGAGGAGCGGGAGGAACTGCCCGGTGTTTGAGTCCCTCCGGAAGAAGCTGCTTGGCTGGCGGGAGAAGGCACCAGAGGAATTGGCGGAGGTGGTCTCCGAGGGGTCAGGCCGCAGGATCAAGGAGAAGTTGCTGGATAGCTACCTCTACGACCTGGAGATGGCTCTCCTGGAGGCAGACGTTGCCCTACCCGTGGTCTCCGAGATAACTGGGGCCCTTGAGGAGGAGTTCCTGGGGAAGAGGATAAGCCGGGAGGTGAACTTCAAAGCGGGGATGTGGCATGCCCTCCGCAAATCTCTGGAGGGGGTGCTCACAGTGCCTTCCATAGGCCTCCTTGACTTCGTCCGGAAGAAAGAGAAGCCAGTCGTTCTCATGTTCGTCGGCGTAAATGGCACGGGGAAGACGACCGCCATTGCCAAGTTGGCACACCTCTTCCAGTCTCAGGGGCTGACGTGCGTGCTGGCGGCGGGAGACACCTTCCGGGCCGGGGCCATCGAGCAGCTGGAGGAGCACGGAAATCGCCTGGGCTGCAAGGTCGTGAAGCACCAGGCTGGCAGCGATCCAGCGGCAGTGGCCTACGATGCCGTTGAACATGCCCGGGCCCGGCGACGGGACGTCGTCCTCGTGGATACTGCCGGCCGGATGCAGACCAAGGCCAACCTCATGGAGCAGATGAAGAAGATAAAGCGAGTTTCCAAGCCCGATTTGGTTCTCTTCGTCGGGGACGCCTTGACGGGCAATGACGCCGTGGAGCAGGCGAAGGGTTTTGAGGAGGCCGTCGGGATAGATGGGGTCATCCTCACCAAGATAGACGCTGACGCCAAGGGAGGGGCTGCCATGAGCATCGCTCATGCCGTCGGGAGGCCCATCCTATTCCTGAGCACAGGACAGGGCTACGAGGACCTGATACCCTTCACCGCCTCGTGGATGGTGGAGAGACTCCTGGGTGCCTCCGCCTGAGGCGCCTCTCCAACAAGTATCTAAGGTTAGCCCATCCGTCAGACCACGTCCTGAGCTTGGCGTCCCCCACTCTAGGCCTGTACACGATGGTCGCCTCATCGAATCTTAGGCCCTTCTCAACCACTTCCAGCTTTATCTCCTCAGATAAGGGCATTCCCTCATTGGTCAGCTCGATACTATCAAGGACCTCCCGCCTGAAGACCCACATCCCGGACTGGCTGTCCTTGAGGGAGACCCGGAAGAGAATCCTCACCAGCAGGTTCAGGACCGTATTCCCCAGCCAATGGGGCAGCCCCATGGACTTCTTGGAGAGCCTGCTCATCCTCTCGCAGGAAATGAAGTCCAGTCCTTCGGCCTCAAGGCGGGAGATGAGGTCTGGAATGTCGCGGGCTGGATATGTGAGATCTGCATCCAGCGTGGCTATGTAGTCTCCCTTAGCGGCCCCGAACCCCGTCATGTAGGCCCTTCCGTAGCCCCTTCTATCCTCCCGGATAACGCGGGCTCCCCCCTCCTGGGCAACGGCCACCGTCCCATCCTTAGAGAGGGTGTCCACAACCAGCACTTCGTGGGCATAAGGAGACCCTAAAAAGGCCTCCTTGAGCTCCTCCAGCACTTGCCCTATGGATTCCTCCTCGTTCATGGTGGGCACTATTACGGTGACGTGGGCCCTCTGCATTCATGAAAGCAAGAACCGGCCCTCATAAAGAACTTGTCATCCTAGGCTTGCGCTTCCCTCATCCCCCTTCCGAAGACCTTGTATCCCAGATACCCCAGTAGGGCGATTGAAACCCGGGACATCGACCAGAAGTTCATCCTGCGGCGGGCCATCTCGACGGGGCGGTACTGACGCCAGAGGATGCCATGCTTAAGGGTGAGCTGCTTCCTCCCTGCGCCGTTCCAGAAGGCTTGTCGGAAAAAGTCGTACATCGAGGAACGGGTGCGGTGATAGACGATGGCCCTGGGCTCGTAAGCTATGGAATGGCCGGCCTTTACAGCGCGCAGGTTTAGGTCGATGTCCTCCGCAGTTATGAACCAATCGTCGAATCCACCGATCTTCTGCAGCGCCCCAGTCTCATATGCGAGGTTTGCACTGGGATGGGTAATGTCGAAGCCGCGGTAGATTAGCTCTACCCTTTCCAGCTCCTCAAAAGGCTTGTATCCTATCTGAATAGTCTTTCCGGCCACCACACTTGACTGCTGGAGGGCCTGTCGGAGAAACTTGAGCCAGAAGGGGTTTGCAATGCAATCGGCATCGATGAAGGCAACCGCGTCGCCTCCACACATCCCGATCCCGTAGTTCCGGCTAGCTCCTCTGGTACCCCCCTTCAAGGCAAGCTTGATAAAACCGTAGCTTGAGGCATAGTCCCGAACGATCTCCCTGGTCCTATCCTGGCTTCCTGAGTCGATTACCACAATCTCCAGGGGCGGCTCCTGAGTCACGAGACTGTCCAGAAGGTCGGAAATGTTCCTCTCCTCGTTCCTGGTGGTAATCAGGACGCTTATCAGCACTGAGGTCCGTAACCTTCGCCTTTATAAAAAAGACGCGAGGGTCTCGAGACTCATGGGTGAGCGTTAAGAATATGTCCCTCGAGCTTGATTGAAGGACCTCCCGGCATCACCTCCGTGAAGTCCAGCACCTTCTTCATTCCCTCGAAGTCTCCACCTCCATGGCCGACGAATCTGCCGGCCACGACGAAGTCGGCAAACTTCAGAAGGAAGTGCCCCTCAAAGGTCATGCTGAGACCGGCCCAGACCAGATCGAGGGCGCTGGATCCCTCAGACCTGATAATAGCGAGCATCGCTGAAGGCTCCGCCGAAGTGTCCGATACAGGGGGGCCAGGGGACGGCAGTAGGCCCTCCAAAATACAGCAGAAGAGGTTTTATCTGAGGCTCACCTGCTCCTGGGAATGTGGAGGTCTCAGCAGTCATCGGGACCAGGCCAGAGATAGTTAAGATGGCCCCAGTTGTGATGGCACTGCATAAGCTGGGCATAGGCTGCTCCCTTATCCACACCGGTCAGCACTATGACCGGGAATTGTCTCAGATATTCATCGAAGAACTCGGCCTTCCGAAGCCTGACGCTTCCCTCGACGTTGGATCGGGGTCTCAGGCGGAGCAGACGGCCCAGGCCCTGCTTGGGCTGGAGAGGACCTTCATCGATATCAGGCCGCCGTTGGTATTGGCAGAGGGGGATACCAATACCGTCCTGGCTGCTGCCCTCTCTGCTGTGAAGATGGGGATTGACGTGGGACACGTAGAGGCCGGACTTCGGAGCCACGATCTCCGCATGCCGGAAGAGCACAATCGAAGGCTGACGGATCATCTCTCCTCGTACCTGTTCGCTCCCACAGAGGTTTCGGAGGCCAATCTGCGAAGCGAGTCCGTCTGGGGAGAGATTTTCGTCACAGGCAACACGGTGATAGATTCCTGCCTGAGATACATGCCCTTAGCCGAGCGGAAATCGAGTGTTCTCGATGACGTGGGCGGCGATGATTACTGTCTGGCCACGGCCCATAGAGCGGAGAACGTGGACGACATGGCGACCCTAGCGGAACTAGTAAAGCTATTCACATCCCTGCCCATCCCCGTTGTCTATCCAATCCATCCCAGGACCGTGAATCGGCTGAAGCAGTTCGGCCTCTACGAAAGACTGGCGGGCCGCCCTGGCGTCAAGTTGTTGCCGCCTCAAGGCTACTTCGACTTCTTGGTCCTCATGAAACATTCTAGCTTCATTCTGACAGACTCCGGTGGCATACAGGAGGAGGCAACCGCTCCGAACATCAGGAAGAAGGTCTTCGTCCTTAGAAGGAGCACCGAGAGGCCCGAGGCCGTAGCCGCTGGCTATGCCGAAGTCGTGGGCACGGAGGCCGAAACATCGCTGCCGAAGATCATGGCATACGCGGAGAATCCTAGGACGCCACAGGGGCCCTGCCCGTATGGCGATGGGAACAGTGGAGAGAAGATCGCGGGAATCGTGAAGGACATACAGGAGGGAGGGCGGAGCCACCCGCTGACTGGATCCAGCTCCTAGGCTTTCAGGCCAGGCATTCAAGGATTTCCGATACAAGTAGTGTGTCTTTTATAGTCAGCATCGTGTTGGCTGAAGTGAGGTCGAGGCCGGGATGATCAAGAAGAGGTTCATGACCCAGATATGGAGGATACAGCAGAGCCAGACGCTAGTTGGAATCATTGTGTGGTCTGCTGCCTTGGCTGGCATTTTTTGGGATGTCGTCTCCCCAGTCTTCGTGAGATTAGGGCTGGTGAGTTCGGAGCAGGTGGGTTTAGGAATCGTCATTCTCTTCTTCACAGTGCTGGTGAGCATCATCATAATCGGGACAATCTACGACCGAGTGCTGAAACTATGGAGGGAGCAGAACGTCGTTGCCATCGAAAGAAACCCCTTCATGAGGGAGAACCTGACTCCCAAGGAGATACTGCTCTGGAGGAAGGTCCTCCTGAGGACCCTGAGGGAGGTGGGACGGGAGGATCCAGGGGTTCAGGAGGACGTTGAGTTCATGGAAAGGTGGATAGAGAAGTCCTTGGCCACTAACCCGGGATTTGATGGCTACGTTCGTCAGCTGGAGAAGTGGGTCAAGGAGGAAGCCCCTAGCTCCTAGTCCTCTTGCTGCACCCTTCGCCGGGGGCCTCATGGGGGCCCGGAAAGTATTTCTATAGGTTTTCGTAATACACCGCCCGCTCCGGAAGGAGCCCTCGTCAGAGGGGATGGATGGGATGAGTTTCACGGAACCGACCAGCTCCCGTTACGAGGAGGTGGCCTCCTGTTCTTGAAGGAGATTGAACTCGAGAACTTCAAGTCCTTCGGGCGACACCTTCGCCTCCCCCTTCTGCCGGGTTACACGGCCATCACAGGGCCGAACGGCAGCGGCAAGAGCAACCTCAGCGACGCCGTCCTTTTTGTCCTCGGACCCAAGAGTTCCAAGGTGATTCGTGCTGGGAAGCTGACCGACTTGGTCTACAACGGTGGCAAGGACGGTAACCCGGCAAACCACTGCCGAGTTTCCCTGGTCTTCGACAACAAGAGCAGGACCATTCCTCTGGATAGCGATGAGGTGAGGCTCACCCGCTACGTCGGACTGTCCCCCAGCGTGGAGGACGGCTACAACTCCTATTTCTACATCAACGGGCGCAAGGCCACCCTCTCGGCCTTTGATTCCCTTCTGGCCAACGCCAAGATCTCCGCAGAAGGCTACAACATCGTCCAGCAGGGAGACGTGGGCAGGATAGTGGAGATGAGCCCGGTAGAGAGGAGGAGAGTCCTGGAGGACATTGCGGGAATCTCCCAGTTTGACGAGGACATCCGGAGGGCGGAGGAGAAGAAGGCCGGCGTCGAAGAGAACCTGGGGAGGATAGAGATAATCCTGGATGAGATCAAGAGGCAGCTTCGGCAGCTGGAAAAGGACAGGGAGGCTGCCCTTCGTTACCGTGAACTCAAGGAAAAGCTGGAAACGGCCAGGGCCCAGCAGGCTCATAAGGAAGCCCACGTCCTCCAGCAACAGCTGGCCTCCACGCACAAGCAGGTGGAGAAGTACCAGGCAGACGGGGAGAGGCTGAAGGGTGAGTGTGACCGTCTGCGTAATGCGCTGGAGGACGCCGAGGGGAAGCTCAGGGACCTCGAGGAAGAGGTCGCTCAGATGGGCGGAGAGGAGTTCAAGGAACTCAAGGAGAGGCTTGATGGCCTCAGGATAGAGAGGGCCAGGGCCCAGGATGGCATCGAGCGGAACAAGGAGGAGGTTAAGGAGCTCAGGACCGAGGCCTCAGCAGGCAAGAAAGAGTTCGAAAAGCTTCTCAAGGAGATAGCAGAACTCAAGGCCCAGCAGCGGGGGGCTGAAGAGGCGACTCGCCAGGTGGAGACTTCAATAGGCTCTTTGGACGAAGAGATCGCGGGCCTGGAGGAGAAGGCTTCCCAGTCTGATGAGAAGATCTTACAGGTTCAGAAGGCCCTGGTATCCCTCGACAAGGAGATTGAAAATCTGGAGACCAGGCACAAGTCCCTATCCCTGGAGCGAGAGAAGTTGGTGCACGGGCTAGAGCAATTGGACGAGCAGATCGCCCAACTGGAGGAGGAGAGGAAGGCTCAGGAGTTCGAGGTCCAGGATGGGGAGTGGCAGCTCAAGGAGGCCACCTCGAGTTCGAAGGCAACCTCCAAGGAGCTGAAGGGACTGGAAGGAAGGCATGAGGAGCTGGTGGCAGAGGAGAAGGAGCTGAACCAGCAGTCCTCTGAGTTGGAGAGCGCCGTCAGAACCCTTTCGAGGGAGTACAGCCAGCTGAAGGCGGAAGCCGACGCCGCCGATAGCGTGCGGAAGGGATACAACAGGGCGGTAAGTACCATACTCGAAGCAAGGGACACGGGGAAGCTGGGAGGCATCCACGGCACTATCGCCGAGCTTGCTCAGGTGAGACCGGAACACGATATCGCCCTTAAGGTCGCCGCCGGGGCTAGGATGCAGGCCATCGTCGTGGAGGATGATGGAATCGCATCCGACGCTATCGAGTACCTGAAGTCCAGGAAGATGGGGAGGGCCATCTTCCTTCCTCTTAACAAGATGCTCCCGGGGCGGCCCAGGGGGAAGGCTCTGCTGGCAGTCAGGGAAGCTCTCGGCTTCGCCATCGACCTAGTCTCCTTTGACGAGAAATACAGACATGCTTTCTGGTATGTCTTCGGGGACACGGTGGTCGTTGAGGACCTTGCCCAGGCTCGACGCCTCATGGGCGGCATAAGGCTCGTAACCCTGGATGGCCAGCTCGTTGAGGCTAGCGGGGCGATGGTAGGGGGGCAGGTGGAGGAGGTCCTCCTGAAGTTCGGACAGGTATCCGAGGGTAGGCTAAGGGAGACCGGTGAGAAGCTCAGAAAGGCTTCCGAGGAACTGAAGAATGTCAACGAGCGTTTGCAGGAGGTCCGGGGCGAAGTGAGGCAGATGGATAAGGCCCTGAGGGAGCTCCGGGGCCAGGAGGACAGGAGGGGTTCCATGTCTGAGGTTCTGAGGAAGCGCGTGGCTGAGCTGAAGGACCGCCTGAAGGCAAGCAATGCAGCCTTGGAACGGAAGAGGGACAAGAGACAGGGGGCCAAGGAGTGTGTGGAATCGCTCGAGGCGGGCATTGGGGAGCTTGAGGGACAGATAAAAGAGATCAGGCAGAAGAGAGACACCAAGAGGGAGGAACTAGCTCAGGCCACACCGCAGCGAATAGCTCAGAGGATGAGGAAGCTTCAGTCGGAGAAGCTCTCTCAGGTCGGGAAGCTCAACGCCCACAAGTCTCAGGCGGGAACCCTGGGAAGTCAGATTTCCCTCCAAGAGGGTAGAAGGTCAGAGGTTGAGGAAAGGCAGGCCGAGATCAGGGACAGGATTGCCCAGCAGGAGAAGAGGACCGCGGGACTTGTAGAGAAGCTCGCCCAAGTGGAAGATGAGCTGTTAGGCCTCCAGAAGATGGAGGAAAGACTCCTGGCGGAGATGAAGGGCGTCAGGGAGCGAAGGGATGCTGCCTTCAAGGCGAGAACGGAGCTGGAGGCGAAGCTCGAGAAGCTGGGGAGCAAACTGGAGACCACTGAGGACTTCCTGTTGAGCCTGGAGGCTCAGTCCACCTCTCTGAGGGAGAGGCTGGCGGAGGCAGAGGCCCATCTGAAGGAGTTTGGAGATGTGGGCGAGGAACTCCCTCCCTTGGAGGATATAAAGGCTACCATAACCCGCTGCGAGAAGGCCCTGGACTCCATCGGGGCAGTGAACCTCAGGGCCCTGGAGGACTATGAGACCCAGGAGGTCAGGCACGACGAGCTGAAGGAGGAGCTTTCCCGTCTCAAGAAGGAGAGGCAGAATCTCCTGAGGCTAGTAGGGGAATTGGAAACCAGGAAAAGGGATGGCCTGTTGACGGTCTTCCGAGCCATCAGGGAGAACTTCGTCGCGATCTTCGGGGAGCTGTCAGAGGGGGGCGAAGCTGAGCTGCATATGGAGAGTGAGGAGGACCCCTTCAGTGGTGGACTCATAATCAAGGCTCGACCTCCTGACAAGCGGTTTCTGCGTCTGGAAGCCCTCTCGGGAGGGGAGAAGAGCCTGGTATCCATGGCTTTCATCTTCGCTATCCAGGAGTACGAGCCGTCGCCCTTCTACTTCCTGGACGAGGTGGACCAGAACCTAGACGCGGTCAACGCTGAGAGGATAGCCCGAATGATTCGGAAGAACTCCGCCACTGCCCAGTTCATACAGATATCGCTTCGGAAGGTGAGCCTCAAAGAAGCCGATCACATCTTGGGCGTGACCATGCGCAAGAAGGGGATATCCGATGTTGTCATGAGGGTCAATCTGGATGAAGTGACTGACGAGGTGCCCAAGGCGGAGGCTGCAGCTTGAGGAACGCCTACCAGGACGTCTTGAGCCATCTCCTCTTCCACAAGGCCCTGGAAGAGGAAAGGTCGGAGAAGATCGACAGGTATGTAGAGCTGCTATCGAAAGCTCATGATGGCTACGAGTTCTCACCGAACGAACGATTCGAGAGGAGCGTGGTGGCGGCCTTCGAGCTAGTCATGGAGCAGTCCTTCGATCCTTGGGACATCGATCTGGTTCGCTTCTCCAAGGCCTACATGAACAGGCTGAGGCGTCTCGGAACGGTCAACTTCATCACTGCTGGTCGCATGATACTGATGGCCTGGTCGGTCCTAAAGCTCCAGACAGAGGCTCTCCTTTCATCGGTTGAGCCCGCCAACCCCCCGGGAGAGGAAATCTACGATTCCTGGGACATAATCCCTGGGCTATACAGAGAACCCAACGACGTCGACTTCACTCACCGACTCCTGCTGGAGGACGAACCGCCCCTCAAAGAGGCCTTCCAGAGGGAGGTCGAGCGACCGGTCACCCTCCTCGATCTCTTGGATGCCTTCGCCAAGGCCTTTCAAGAGACCACTGGTGCAGTAAGGATCCCAAGCAGACCGAGGAGGTTGGGGACTGAGGCCATCCGTGGAAAGGTGCACAGGGAGGACCTGGAAGAGGACATTCAGCATACGTGGGACCTCATTCTTGGCGCGGAGAAGGAGGTGGTGGGCCTGGGAGAGCTCTGCAATGGCGACGGGTGGGAACGTGCTACCCTCTTTCTCTCCATCCTCTTCCTTTCCAAGATGGGATGGCTGGAGATATGGCAGGAGGACTTCCCCTGGGGAGAGGTATATCTGCGTCCCCTTAGAGAGGACCAGCTCGTGGAAGTTCTCACAGAACCGCTGGAGGCGCAGGAGGCCTAGATGGGGAAGAAGGCACTATTGGAGGCAGTTCTCTTCCTTTCCGGAAAGGCCTTGACCGAGAGACAGCTGTCGGAGACCACTGGCATCGACCTCACCACCGTCAAGAGGCTGCTCTCCATACTGTCCAGGGAGTACGGGGAGAGAGACAGTGGCCTGGAGATCGCCAGAAGGGGCAGGAGGTGGACCCTTCAGGTAAGAGAGGGTTACCTAGCGGAGGCGTCCCATCTGGCCCCCACGACGCTGCCTCCTGGGGTCCTCAAAACCGCTAGCCTGATAGCCTACTACCAGCCCGTGAAGCAGAGTCATCTGGTTTCCGTCCTGGGTCAAAAGGCATACGATCACGTCAAAAGGCTGAGGGAGATGGGGCTCATCACGACCAAGCCCTACGGTAGGACCTTTCTGATATCCACTACCTCAAAGTTCCTTGACTTCTTCGGCCTTGGCGTTCGCGACCGGGACGAGCTGAGAAAGCTGATGGCCGAGCGGGTAGGGGGGGAACCGGGAGGGAGCTCGCTCGCATCGAGTGTGATAATTTCGACCTAACGTTTTTATAGACTCCATCCCCACTGCAAACAAGCCAGAGTCCCCAAATAGAGGACTGGACAGAGGTAACGGGGGAGCCGACAAGTTGAGCGGCTATCTTAGGCATATTGAGCTATCTAAGCAACTGGAGGAGAGGGCAAAAGAGGCCTCTCGCAATAGGCAACTCGCCGAGGAGAGGCTGGGCGAGCTCCAGAGGCTCCTTGAGGCGGCCAAGAAGGCTGATTGTAAGGTCGGTGAGGCCGAGGACCTTCTCGCTCAGGCGAACAGCGCCGTGGCCGCCAAGGACTACAGGCTCGCTCTGGAGAAGACCAAGGATGGGGAGGACAAGGCAAAGGCCGCTTTCCTCCAGAGGGTTGAGTCCATCCTGGACTCCGCGGAATCGATGCTCAGTCTCCTGAAGAGGACCGATAGCGACACATCCGAGCACGAGGCCCTGATAAGAAGTGCCAGGGATGCGGTAGACAGGGGCAACTTCGAGGAGGCCGTGGAGACTGCCAANNAAGGGGGAGAAGATGCTCCACGAGTACCTCTCCAAGTCCTTCTCCTCCGTGCAGGCTCGGATATTGGCGGCAAAGTCCATTGACAAGGACACGACTATGGCGGAGGACCTCCTCTCCAGCGCGCGATCCGCACTGGATGCCAGCGACTACCACGAGGCCCTGTCCCAGACGGAGGAGGCTCTAGAAGTCCTAGGTCGAGAGCTCGAATTCGAACTGGAGGAGGAGAGGAGAGCCGTAGCCCAGCTGATGGAAGCAGGGAAGGCCCTGGAAGCGGACGTGTCCAAGGCCCAGAGCTATCTCAGCAAGTCTGAGAAAGATCTGGAGAAGTCCGAATACGAGAAGGCTTTCAACTCCCTCAAGCAGGCCAGGGCAGAAGCGGAGAGACAGCTCAAGAAGGCCATCGAATCGGGGGAAGCCAGCCTCAAGGCGCCCATACAGGAGGCCAAGAAACTGGGCGCTGACATCGCCGCTGCCGAGAGCCTTGCCAAAGAAGCCATGAAGGCTGCCAAAGATGGTGATTATGGGGCGGCCTCACAGCTCATCAGGAAGGCCCTTCAAGAGCTGGTCGATGCCAAGTTCCAGAGCGTCCTTCACACCATATCCCTCTCCAGACCGAAGTTCTTGAAGGCGCGGGAGATGGGGGCTGACGTTAAGGGCCCCGTGGGCATATTCAACAAGGCGAGAGAGGCGCTTCAGAGCGGCAACTTCAAAGACGCCCTGTACTACGCAGAGAAGGGCAATGAAGAGCTGGACAATCAAATTCAGGAGTTTAGCTCCGCACATCAGAAGATGGCTGAACTGACGGAGGAGATCCGATCCTTTTCCGAGCAGGGCCTGAACCTCTCCGAGGCGGAAAGTCTATTAAAGGCAGCTGAGGAGGAGCTTTCGGGAGCCGACCTGAAGTCCTGGTCATCCCTCACCCAGAGGATTGAGAAGAGCCTAGAGAGCGCCAGGTCTGAGAGGGCCTCGGAGTTGCTGGAGGAGTCCCAGTTCCTCCTGACTTTGGCGGAGAAGACGGGCCTCTCCCTCTCCGAGGAGAGCGAGGGGTTGCATGAATGTTCCCAGGCCCTTAAGGCAGGAGAAGCGGGCAGGGCTCTGAGGGACGCCGATCAGCTGAAGTCGAGACTGGAGGAAGGCATATCCTCCCACCTCCGCAGCAAGCTCGAAAATGTGAAGGAGATCCTCCCGGAGGAGGAGCTTGGGGACACATCTGAGCTCATTCTCAAGGCCGAGACCGCCCTTGAGGTCAGGGACTATCAGACAGCAGCCAAGATGGTCGGAGAGGCTCACTCCAAGGCGGAGGGCAGGGCCGGCGAACTTGCTTCCACAGTCTTGGAAGGGCTTGCAGCGGCCCAGCAACTATCAGCGAATCACAGCATCGACGCCTACGGCCTCAGGGAGGCCCATCTTAGCGCCAAGAGGTCCTTCGACGACAACGACCCGACCCAAGTGTTTAACGAACTCAAGCGAGTGGAGGAGCAGCTCAGAGGCCTGTCCCAGGAAGCCTTTGAGAAGGTCAAGGCGAGGGTCATCGAGGTCAGAAACTCCGGAATTGGCATTGAAGGCTTGAAGGGGACCCTGAAGAAGGCGAAGGCCGCCATCGTGGCGGGGGACATTATCCCGGGCCTGATACATCTGCAGGAGTGTGACACGGAGGCGAAGGACAGCCTAGACCTCTATCAGAAGGTGCACGACACCATGGCCTCCGCCGCTGTCCTGATTGCGGAGGGCAAGAAGAAGCAGGTGAACATGAGCAGGGCCATTGAACTCCTGCTCAAGGGTAAGACCGCCTTCGAGGCCGGGGACCTGAAACGAGCCCTTGAGTATGCTCAGGACTCCAGGGCGGAGGCGGAGAAGGAGATCAGCGTCCTCAACGTCACCGACCGGATCATGGAGGCCAAGGAAAGCCTAGAGCTGGCCCGGATGCTGGAGGTGGACGTCAGTGTCTGGTCCAACCTGATGCGAAGGGCTAAGCAGTCGTTGGATGCGAAGGACTTCAGGGAAGCCGTCGAACTCGCCATGGAGGTGGAGGAGCAGGCCAATGCGGGAATACGAAACAAGATCAACTCGAAGGTCGCCAGAGCAGAGGCCCTACTGGACAAGATCCAGGTGCCGGCTAAGGAGATAGGCGATCAGCAGGCCTCCATCTCCAAGGCCAAGGAGTTCCTTGAAGATGGCAACATGAGGGAGGCCGCCGAGATCGCGAAGAAGTCCCTGGCGGAATGCGACGAACTTGTAAAGATATACGAGGGGACTTTGGAGGTGATGAGGCGAACCGAAACCTTTGTCTCGGACCTGCAGTCCATGAGCGTGAAGGTATCTGGTCCGGAGAAGCTCATCTCCAAGGCAAGTAAGGTTCTGGAGGATGGAAACCTCAAACACGCCAGGCAGCTGGGCGAGGAGGCCCTAGCTCAGCTGGAGAAACTGCGGGAGGAGAGCGTCGAGAGGACCATGAAGAGTTTCGAGGCGGTCGTAGCCAAGGCGAAGTCCGATGGCATCAACACCTCCACTGCTGAGAAGTTCCTGCAGAGGGCCCGCTCTCTCCTGAAGGACGGGAGCTTCCAAGAGGCCCTCGCCGCTGCAATGCAGAGCGAGGCTGAAGTGGAGAAGATGGGACTTCAGAAGGAAATCGCAGAGAACGCTCTAGAGACTGCCAGGAAGAGGATCATGGGCCTTCCCAGCCCAGTAACCTATCTGACGAAGCTCCTAGAGGAGTCGGAGGTAGCTTTCGAGAAGGGGGACTATGTGGCCTCCCTGGAGGCATCCATACAGGCTGGCGATGAATTCACCCGGCTCAGGGAGACCTGGGAGGACATGGAAAACTCCGAGGAGATCGCACTGGGCTACTACAGGACGGCCGAGAAGGTTGGGGTGGACGTTTCCAGGCTCGCCGTCATGCTGGAGGACGCGAAGGAGGCCACGGAGAGAGGCGACCTGGACGCCGCCAAGGAGGCCTTCGACGAACTGGGGACACAGGCGGCCGGACTGACGTCTTCCTACCTAACGCAGTTGCACACTCAGGTGAGGAACGCCCAGGTCATGTGCAGTCTCCTCAACTGCGAGGTAGAGGACGTCGAGGAGAGGCTGTCCGAGGGGAGGAGCTATACCGACGAGAACAAATTCGAAAAAGCTTATGAGATTCTTTATCAGACCCAGGAGGAGGTCGTAGGGGCTCTTAGACAGAGAGTCGAGGAACTGATAGCCAAGGCGGAGGAGGCCCTGGGTCACGCCGAAAAGCTTGGTGTGAATACAAAGAAAGCGAGGCAGATGGTTGAGGAAGCGAGGACGGCTCTTTCCGAAGGTCGATTCGAGAAGGCCGTACGCCTCAGTCAGGAGAGCACTGACATTCTGAAGAGCAAGGAAGACTTCAACAAGCGGTTCATGGAGGCAACCTATGAGGCGGAGTCCCTGATCAAGACCGCGAAGAAGTTTGGAATCGACGTGAAGAAGGCCGAGAAGTATTTGCAGCACGCCTTTGATCTGAAAGACACCGACCCTGACGGGGCCCTGCGAGAAGCCCGTGAAAGCCTGCGGATTGTGCAGAGTGCCCTGGAGGCCTTTTCCCCCAGTTTGGATCTTGGCCTAGACCTCGAGGTTGCAAGCAGGGGGACATGGAACGATGCGACCCTCATACTCAGGAACAGGGGGAGGGCCCTAGCTAAGGATGTAAGTTTGGAGGTCCTAGGCGACCTGGAGGTCCAGGACCTTCAGGTTCCGAACGCCATCAGGGCGAACAGCGAGACAGAGATTGAATTGCGGTTGATGTTCAACGCAACAGGCACGATACCAGTAATGATCAAGGCGAGGGCGAAGAGGGTCTTGGACGATCAGGAATACGAGTGGGAGAAGGTCTTCAATATCTCCGTTGATGGTGCGGCCTCACAGACGGAATCCCGATCCATAGTTGCTGACTTCGATACCAGATGCTCCATCTGCCGCGGAGTCATTAAGAAGGGTTTCCCGGCCAAAAAGTGTGTGTGCAGTGCCCTACTCCACGAACCCTGCGCCATGAGAAGTGGCAAATGTCCTATCTGCCAGCGGGGCGTGTGAGCGCTAGTTGCATAGGCTGGACCTCCGGGCGTTCGTTGTGTTACGCTTAAATTAGACCAGTTCCTAGACGTTTTGAGGGGTAGGATTCTACAAAGGAGCTCCCATACGGAAGACGGCATTGAGGCGAGAGCGCTAGGTACGCTGCAAATCTTTGTCAAAAAGAGGTTTCGTTCCCTCCTTGGAAGAGCTGGGACGTTCGCTTCTTGGAGGCCCGGTTCCCCCTGAGGAGCTAAGGGCAACCCTAGACGGGCGCAACGGTCTCTATGTCAGGCATGGCCTCGTATGCGTCAAGGACCAACGCGAGCTTTTTCAGAAATCCATCCAAAGGCGAAGGTCCAACACCCAGGTGGGTGAGCTGATAGGGCACTACTTCGTAGATACCATTGAAGATTCCATCAAGATCCTGAAGGAGGAGGCGGTCCTGTACGTGCTGGAGGCTCCCTTCTTCAACACCTACAGGCCCACCCAGCCCTTCTGGGAACATTCACCGGTTTTTCAGAACCTGGACCAGGAGAGCTACTCCGAACTCCTCCACAGGGAGGGAGACATTGAGTTGTATAGGATCAAGGCGTGAGGCCCAATGGACCGGTCACGGCCTCGACGGCGCGGACGACCTCCCCGCGAGTCAGTAGGTCCTTGATCTTCTCGACATCCGGCGCTATTGGTCTGTCCTCCAACAGAGGATGGATATAGCGCCTGAGGTGCTCGTATGCAGCCAGCGCACCTCTTCCGGGCTTGAGGGGCTTCAGAAACTCTAGGCCTTGGGCAGCGCACAGGTATTCGATGGCCAGAATGTACCACACATTCCTCACGATCCGGAGGAGCTTCTCCCCCGCCGCCGGCCCCATGCAAACGAAGTCTTCCTGATTAGCAGAGGTGGGAATGGAATCTGCCGAAGCTGGGTGAGCGAGTACCTTGTTCTCAGAGGCGAGGGCTGCGGCAGTGTACTGGGCCAGCATGAGACCCGAGTTAAGGCCACCACCCTTCGTAAGGAAGGGGGGAAGCTCGCTCAGATGGCTATCCATGAGACGGGCAATCCTACGCTCTGAGAAGGCCCCGAGGGAGCAGAGGGCTATGGCCATGAAGTCAAGGATGAAGGCGAGGGGCTGACCGTGAAAGTTTCCACATGAGAGGGAATCCCCCTCTTCAGGAAAGAGAAGCGGGTTATCGGTCGATGAGTTAAGCTCTATGACCAGAGTGCGCTCCGCATGTACTAGGACGTCCAGGCAGGCGCCCAAAACCTGAGGCATACAGCGGAGCGTGTAGGCATCCTGCACCTTCGGACATTCCTTGTGAGAAGGAATTATCTCGCTTCCTTGAAGAATCGTTACCAGGCTTCTCGCCGTCACAATCTGGCCAGGATGGGGTCTTAAAGCCTGGATCCTGGGGTCGAAGGGTTGGGGCGATGCTTTCAGGGCCTCGAAGCTCATGGAACCAGCTATAAGGGCATCCCTGAATAGCTGATAGGCGTCGTGTAGCGCCAGGCAGCCATACCCGGCCATCAAGGAGGTTCCGTTAATAAGAGCCAGTCCCTCCTTGGCAGAAAGTTCCATAGGTTGCAGACCGGCTCTTTCGAGGGCTTCCCTCCCAGGGAGCCTCTCCCCCTCGTAAGCCGCCTCCCCCTCACCTACCATGACCTGTGCGACATGGGCGAGGGGGGCAAGATCGCCGCTGGCACCTACCGAACCCTTGGCAGGAACCACGGGATGGACCCGCCTGTTGAGCATCTGGCAGATGAGTTCAACTATTGCAGGTCTGATTCCGGAGTGCCCTTTGGCCAGTCCGTTTGCCCGGATGACCATCAAGGCCCTGACGATGTCTTCTGGGAGGGGATCTCCCACGCCTGCCGAATGGCTCCGTACTATGTTCAGCTGCAGCCTCCGAAGGTCATCTTCCGGGATGCTAACGTTGGCCAGCTTGCCAATCCCCGTCTTGACACCGTAGGCAACCCGGCCCTCCTTTCCTATCTTCTCCACCAGCGCCCGGGAACTCTCCATCCCCTCGGCAGCCTCGGAGGAGAGTTCGACATTCTCATAGCTCCTTGAGACACGGACAACGTCCTCGATGGTGAGATTAGCGCCGTCCAATACGATCATATAGACACCATCCTGGGCCATGACCTAGAAGCATAAAAAGGAGGCCAGTGCGGATCCAGAATCAGACCCCTGAGTTACTGGGGGCACCACACGATCTTCCCGTTTTGGAAGAGGTGATGCAGTTCAACCCCTCTGTTCAGAAACTGTTGACGAGCATTCTTTTGGTCGCCCTTGTACTGGTCCTCCCGAGCTTGTTAGGAATCCTTCTCGACCTAGTCCTCGGATTGCCTGCCCTGCATGTCGGCCAGAGCGCAATGCTGGGACTCGTCTTGATTCTCCTCGGTATATCCCTTGAGGCAGTGTCCATCCATGCCCTTTGGCATCTCGGAGGAGGCACGCCAAATCCTGGAAGCCCTACTCAACGGTTGGTCACTGGAGGGCCCTACCGCTACTCAAGGAATCCCCCATACGTTGCTAGAATCCTGATTCTTCTTGGGATATCCCTCTTTTTGGGCTCGGCCGGAGTTCTTCTCATGACAGTCTTCTTGATTGTCGGCATCCACTTCGTCCCATTACCGAGAGAGGAAAGACGTCTGGAAGAGCGGTACGACCGCCACTATCTAGAGTACACGTCCAACTTCCCACGCTGGCTCCTTCTGAATCTGAAATATCAGCGGCCTGAAAACGGGCACCGACCGAACGAGGAGAGAAGATAAGATGGGGCACCTCGTCGTAGATCTCGAGGGAATGGGATAGAACTCTGGGAAGTCCACGCCTCTGAGTTTTCACAGGGGAGCCATCGTTCGCCGCGATCGCGCGCCTCTCGCAAAAGGTAAATTGAGCACCTGCATTGGGATGCCATCCATGGAGATCGTCTTTCTAGGGACCAGCGGGAGCATGCCTTCGCCCAAGAGGAACGTCGCCGCAATCGCCATCAAGCGCGGTGGCGAAGTCATCCTCCTAGACTGTGGTGAGGGGACCCAGAGACAGTTTATGCTCTCCAAACTCTCCTTCATGCAGATCTCCAAGGTCCTCCTCAGCCATTTTCACGGGGATCACTTCCTTGGATTACCGGGGCTTGTGATGTCGATGACCCTGAACGACAGGACGGAGCCCCTGGAGATCTACGGGCCCACGGGAACGGTGGACACCGTCAAGGCCCTGCTGGATCTCAACCTATTCAAGCCCACCTTCGAGACCCTGGTCCGTGACATGAAGGCGGGGGATGAGGTGGACTGTGGTGAGTACTCCATCAAGACGGCTCAGGCCTTCCATCAGGTTCCCACCCTTGCCTTCAGCCTCGAGGAGAAACTGCGTCCTGGCCGGTTCAACCTCGATCGAGCGAAGGAACTTGGCTTGCCCGAGGGCCCCCTGTACAGGAGGCTCCAGAAAGGGGAGGAAGTGGTCTGGAGAGGTAAGCGCATCAAGCCCGACATGGTCCTCGGGCCTCCCAGGCGGGGTAGGAAGGTTGTTTATACGTCGGACACACGACCTAGTGCGGACCTGGTATCCTTCGCCCAGGGCTGCGACGTACTCATCCACGACTCCACCGTGGAGTCCAGCCTGGAGGAGCAGGCCAACGAGTACGGCCACTCCTCGGCGCGCCAGGCGGCGGAGATCGCCAGAAAGTGCGGTGCCAAGGTCCTTTTCCTAACCCACATCAGCCCCCGATATGGTGACCCGGAGGCAATAGAGTCCGAGGCCAAGGAGATCTTTCCGGAGTCCAGCATTGCCCACGATTTCATGGAGTATGTGGTGCCCTTCCCCGACGGTTAGAATCGGGACTTTGGAGAAAGAAATATAAGAAGCCCACGCCTTGCACTGAGAGCCCTGGGGGCTTAATGTGGCCAGGAACATTATCGTCGAGGACATCGTCCACACGCCTATCGAGAAGCAGCTGAGCGAAATCGTGGAGAGAAAGGGGGTGGGTCATCCTGACAGCGTGGCTGACGCCGTGGCGGAGGGTGTCTCTCGTGCCCTCTGCAACATGTATCTGGACAAGTTTGGCCGAATACTTCACCATAACACTGACGAAGTGCAGATTGTTGGTGGTCAGTCCGCTCCGCGCTTCGGTGGTGGAAGCGTTCTGGAGCCAGCCAAGATAATCCTCGTCGGGAGGGCCACCACCGAGGTCAACGGAGAGCGGCTTCCCATCCGTTCCACAGCGGTGAAGGCGACGAAGGAGTACCTGCGGAACACTTGCACCAACCTGGATGTGGATACAGACGTGACCATCGACTGCCTCATCGGCAAGGGCTCAGTGGATCTCAGAGCACTCTACGACACCCAGAGGCACCTAGCCAATGACACCTCCTTCGGGGTGAGCTTTGCCCCCCTCAGTGAGACGGAGCGACTTGTCCTAGAGACGGAGAGGTACATTAATGGGCCACTGAAAAGCGAGCTGAAGGCGGTGGGCCACGACATCAAGGTCATGGGATTCCGCCATGAGAACAACATCAAGTTGACCATAGCCGCTGCCATGGTGGACCGCTTCATTCCCGACAAAGATCACTACAAGGCCGTCGCGGAAAGGCTCAAGAACGAGATCTTGGACATGAGCTCGAAGTACACGAGCAGGAACGTGAAGGTGGACATCAACACAGGGGACAATTACGAGAGTAGCGTCTACTACCTCACGGTGACTGGGCTCTCCATGGAGAACGGTGACGACGGATCCGTGGGGAGAGGAAACCGCGTCAACGGTCTGATCACCCCCTACAGGCCCATGAGCCTGGAGGCCTGTGCCGGGAAGAACCCCGTCACCCATGTAGGGAAACTTTACAACGTCCTTGCCAGGGATCTGGCCCAGAGCATCTACGACATGGGGCAGGGGGACATCGAGGAGGTCCATGTGCGGATCGTTTCCCAGATAGGTAAGCCCATCGACTATCCCCAGGCAGCGACGGCCCAGCTCATCATGGCCGAAGGTGTGCCGGTGGCCAAGGTCAAGTCAGAGACGGAGGCCATCATTGACGACGGGCTGAGACGTGTCTCAGACCTCACATTCAGGTTCGTGAAGGGCGAGATCACCGTCTTCTAGCCGACTAGGCCAGGGAGCCTCTGGCCCAGGTCTCCGTGGTTGCCTCTCCATTGCAGATAAAGAGACTGGCTTCAATCGCCCTGCCCCTTCACCTCATCTCCAAGCCAGAGGACGATTCGACTGAGGACAGTCTGGAAGGAGTGCCTAGTGAGGAGACCAGTCTGGGTGTTCCGTGGGCTCGGATGATAGGAGACGAAGAGACGCGGAGTCCCGGGACCGAATTCATAGATGGCACCGTGGAGAAAACGAATGTCCCTCTTCCGGACAGCGAAACGCTTCCCCAGGTAGGTCATAGCGCTGTCGAAGGCCAGACGGCCCAGGACCAGTATGGCTTTTGGATTGAGGATGTCAAGCTCCCTCCATAGATAAGGGGCGCAGTTTCCGACCTCGGTTGCCGTGGGGCTGTTATTGGGCGGGACACAACGAACTGCCGCGGTAATGTAGGCTTGGCGCAGGCGGAGGCCATCGTCTCTGCTCTCTGAGTGAGGTTGATTAGCGAATCCGGCTTCGTGAAGTGCCCTCATGAGGAAGGCGGCGCTGGGATCTCCCGTGAAGACCCTTCCAGTGCGATTCCCCCCATGGGCCGCCGGAGCCAGCCCGATAATGGCCAGATCGGCCTTCGGATCCCCGAACCCCGAGACTGGCCGGCCCCAATAGGTCCACCCTGTGAAGGCTTTCTTCTTCTCACGGGACACCCTCTCCCTGTGCTCCACCAACCTCAGGCACTTACGGCACTCGACGACGGTGTCCCGCAGGATTCCGAGCTCCTTGGTGGCGTCCACGCCCTCCAACGGTCATCGGCGCAGAAAACTCTTACCCATCCCCCAATGAGAGCCATCGGTAGCCCATGGGAGGTTATTAATTGGAGAGTCCATACCAAATCAGTGGTCCCATGAATGGTGATGCCGAGTTCATTGTGGATCAGGTAAACAAGCACCACTCCTGGTTTCAGAGGTCCCTCTGCATGATAGCGTCGGAGAACCTGATGAGTCCTCTTGCTCTGGAGATGTACCTGACCGACTTTGGCCACAGGTATGCCGAGGGTCTTCCCGGACAGCGATATTATCAGGGCAACATCTACGTGGACGAAGTGGAGGTTCGTATCACCGAGATGCTGAAGAGGATTTTCCGGTGTAGTTTGGCGGATCCAAGACCCATATCCGGTACCGTGGCAAACATGGCTGTCCTGTTCGCCCTGGCCAAGCCTGGAGACACGATCACCACCGTCGCCCTCTCGGACGGGGCCCACATCAGCACCGCCAGGTTCGGAGCCGTTGGCTTGAGAGGTGTCAACGCCGTCACGTATCCATGGGACGAAGAGAGGATGAACATCGACGTGGACGGGGCCGCCAAGCTCATTAAGGAGGTCAGGCCAGCAATAGCCCTCTTCGGCCAGTCTGTCTTCCTCTTCCCCACCCCCCTGAAGGATCTCCAGGACGCCTTCCAGGAAACGGGGTGCTACGTGTGGTACGATGCAGCCCACGTTTTGGGTCTCATAGCCGGAGGGAAGTTCCAGGACCCCCTGAGAGAGGGTGCAGAGGTGATCTCGGGCAGCACTCATAAGACGCTCCCCGGACCTCAACACGGCGTCCTCCTGGCCAACCCACGAGACGAGAAAATGGAGAAGAGGCTGCTCCGTGGGGTCTTTCCCGGGGTCGTGAGCAACCATCATCTCCACTCCATGGCTGCCCTGGGCGTCGCTTTGGCGGAGTTCGAAGCCTTCGGGAGGGAGTACGCAGACCATGTGGTGAGAAACGCCAAGGCTCTTGGGCAGGCCCTTCACGAGAGGGGTATGAAGGTCCTGGGAGAACATCTGGGATTCACGGAGTCCCACACCATTGCGATGGACGTATCCCGTGAAGGGGGCGGGGCCCGGGTGTCGCTAGATTTGGAGAGGGCGAACATCATCACAAACAAGAACCTGCTGCCCAAGGATGAGAGCCCCGTGAATCCCAGCGGAATCCGCCTGGGGAGCCAGGAACTCACCAGACTGGGCATGCGGGAGTCGGACATGGGGGATGTGGCGCACCTCATATGGCGCGTGGCCGCCAAGAAGGAGGCGCCGGAGAAGGTGGCAAGGGACGTGGCGTCCTTAAGGGCCCAGTTCAAAACCGTTCGCTATTGCTTCCACGATCGGGAGGAAGCATACAAGCGGTACACGCTGGTGAAGACCTAGGCTTCGACTCCATCCTTAGGCCTCTGACCCCAGTATGCTTCGCAGATAGGGATCCGGGTTCAGCCTGCTGAAGGCGCTCAGGTCGATGGCGGCGCCAGGTCCCATACACTCTTCGCGGAGGTACTTCCCCGCCCCTGGGGCCTTCCACCACTCCTCCCCAAACTCGCCTCGCAACGCATCGAGGAGCTCCGACTTCCTGATATTCGCCAGGAGGTAGCTCGGGGCATATAGGACGTACATGCCCACTACGTGATGCGTCTGCCAATATATGCCCGGCATGGAAAGGTCCGTGTACTGGCGATAGAGCTTCTCATACTCCCTGTCCGCCTCCTCCATGCTCAGCCCCTTCTCCCAGTACCGTATCTTGAGCATGGAGTTGGCTCCGTAGAACGTCAGGAAGAATAGGTCCATGAAGCGCCTCCGCTTCTCCACGTGGTCGATGACATCCGCCGAGAGGCCAGCCTCCTCCTTTAGAAAGAGGGGGTCCTGGGCCAGTTCCTCGAACAGAGTCGAGAAGGTCTCCGCGACGCTGTTCTGGATCAGCATCCTCTCGTGATATGGCCTGGTGGGGTCCACGGAGACAAAGTGGAGGCCGTGGCCCATCTCATGAAAGAAGCTGGTGTAGTCACCATAGGGATCTGTGGCCTGATAGAGGACCCGCACATCCCCCGGTATGCGGATACCGAAACAGATCGGACTGGAGTGCTTCCGGTCCCTAGGGTCTCCGTCCACATCCACGGCTTCGGCCTTGAGGCCCAAGTTCTCTGCGGTCCTGGCCAAGAGGTTGCGATAGTCCACCCGAGCGAAGTGCGGGTTGAATCTAGAGTTGACCACGTGACGAAACACGTAGAAGTCGTCATAGTATTCCATGGGTTTTCCGATTACCTCGAGACTCAGCTCCTCGGCCATCTCCAGGAACCGTGGCTTGGCCCTCATGCCAGCGTCATGAACCAGGCCCTTCAGCCTGGGAGGGCTGACCTGCTCGACGTCACAGTAGACTCCGAGGGGGTCCAATCCGTGCTCAGAGAATGTCTTCCTTACGAGTCCAAAACGCTTCTCGATTGTGGCAGTCAAGGCCGACCCCCGCTCCATCAGGCCATCGAAAACCCTCTTCCTCAGTTCAGGCTCTTTCACGCGGCGGTGGTTGAACAGCCGAACGTTGTTGAGATTGACCGACTCCCCCTGCGCGTCCACGGCAACCTCCTCCTGTCGCTTCCGGTAGAGTTCGCTTCTGAGCCTGGTCATCTCCTTCGCGATCTTCCCGCCGACGAGGTCATAATACAGGAGGGGGGGAAGCTGCCCTACCTGGAAAGCCCCAAGTCCCTCTGAACAGAGCTCCTCAATTCGCGTAGACCTCGTCTCCATCTCCTCTTGGGAGTACTTGAGGCCGGCATACTGTCTATAGAACTCCAGGTTAAGGGCGGTCCTCTCCACCTCAAGTTCCCGCGTGAATTCGTCGAGGCGCATTCTTCTCAACCTCCTGACACTCCCGTCTATCCGGCGACGTACAAAAAGCCTATGCCGACGGGCGGGCTGTCGTGAGGCCTATGGCATGGCGCCCGAAACGTTTTAAATGCTCAGGAATCTTTAGTGAAAGCCAGCCACCATGACCGACTTGTTGCCCGACCTGGAGGAGAAGAGGAACAAGGCCAACAATCAGGCCGAGTTACATCGCCGAAGGCGGGACAACCTCAACGACAGGACCAAGGGGTGGATACAGGAGCGCGACAAGCTCAACGCTCAGGTGAGGGAACTGGTGGAGAAGGCCTCTCAGCACAAGGCCGAGAGAGACAGGCTCAACGATGAGGTCAAGAAAGCCAAAGGGGAGAGGGAACAGTGGAACAGGAAGGTCGCTGAACTTCTGGATGAACTCGGCAGGCTGAGGAGGAAGAAGGTGCCGAGAGGCGGCGTGCCCATCGACAGGCTCAAGAGGGACCTCAGGTCCCTCGAATTCAAACAGCAAACCTCTGTCTTGACCGTGGATAAGGAGAGGGACCTCATCGAGCAGATTGCTCGGCTCCAGGCAGAGATAAGGAAGAGAGAGAGGGAGCTGGCTGAAGATGAGGAGATAAGGAAACTCCAGGCCGAAGTGGACAAGGCGAAGGAAAAGGCGGAGAGCTGTCACGCCGAGGTCGGCCGCCTGGCGGAGGAGGCCCAGGTCCATCACGACGAGATGATCTCAGTCTACGAGCAGAGCGATGAACTGCGGGGGAAGGCGGACAAGGCCCAGGAGGAATTCATCAAGACGAAGATGCAGTCCGACGAGGAGCATCAAAAGCACATCGAATTCATCCGACAGGTACACGACTACGACAAGATCATCCACGGCATCCGGGCAAAGGAGAAGCGGGTCAAGTTCAGGAGACAGGAGGTCAGCGCGAAGAAGGAGGCGGAGCTCATATATGAGAAGTTCAAGAAAGGAGAGAAGCTGAGCACCGAGGACCTCATGGTTTTACAGAAATCAGGCTATCTCTGAGGGGTCCAGAGCCTAATTTTGATGATAATGCTTATATATAGAATGCAGCATAATGTCATGGGGGAGAATGGGCTAGTGCGTTAGAGTGCATCCCATCCCTTCTGACAAGGCTAGCCCTCTCCCTGTTTTCTTCTTTTTCAGAGCTATGGAGCCGGCACGTCACGTTAATATAGGCGCCCCTCGCATGGTGGTTTGAATGGTGCTGGAAGGTCTCGGAGGATCGCTCAGAAATGTCCTCAAGAAGATCGCAGGGGCGTCCCATGTAGACGCGGGGCTCGTCAAGGAAGTGGTGAGGGACCTGCAGAGGGCCCTTTTGCAGGCCGACGTGAAAGTGGAGATGGCTCTGCAGCTCAGCCGGGAGGTGGAAAGAAGGGCACTAGCGGAGAAACCTCCGGCAGGCATGAGCGGCCGGGAGCACGTAATACGCATCGTCTATGAGGAACTGGTAAGGATCCTGGGGGAAACCAGGGACCTGAAATTGGGTAAGCAGAAGGTTCTCCTAGTGGGGCTCTACGGGCAGGGAAAGACGACGACCGCGGCCAAACTCGGCAAGTGGTTCCAGAAGAAAGGGCTTCGGGTGGGCTTGCTGCAGGCCGACACTCACAGACCTGCGGCCTATGACCAGCTGAAGCAGCTCGCGGCCCAGCTGGAAGTGCCCTTCTATGGCGATCCGAAGGAGAAGGATGCCATCAAGGTTGCCAAGGAGGGGCTAAGGAGGCTGGCGGACCAAGATGTCGTCATCGTGGACTCAAGTGGTCGCCACTCCCTGGAGGCAGATCTCATCCGGGAGATCAAGGGCGTTTCCAAGACTGTGAGACCAGATGAGTCCATCCTCGTCTTGGACGCCTCCACGGGACAGCAGGCGGGGCCCCAGGCCAAGGCCTTCCATGAGGCCGTGGGGGTTACCGCTGTCATCGTGACTAAGCTGGACGGGACGGCCAAGGGTGGCGGTGCCCTCAGCGCCGTGGCGGAAACCAGTGCGCCCATCTGCTTCGTGGGCACGGGGGAGAAGATCGAGGACCTTGAGAAATTCGACCCGCCCCGGTTCATTTCGAGGCTGCTAGGCATGGGGGACATCCAGTCTCTGCTGGAGCGGGCCCAGGAGGCCATGGACCAAGAGAAGATGGAGGAGACGGCTAGGAAGCTTCTCTCGGGCCGATTCACCCTCAGGGAGATGTACGACCAGATGGAGGCCCTCACCCGGATGGGCCCGCTTTCCAAACTGTTCAGCATGCTGCCGGGGATGCCGGGAACCCTCTCGGAGGAACAGCTGGAGGATACTCAGAGGAGACTGCGAAGGTTCAAGTTCATTATGGACTCCATGACTGAGGAGGAGAAAGAGAATCCAAGAATCATCAAATCCTCCAGGGTAATCCGCTTGGCCAGGGGAAGCGGGACTGATTCCAAGGAAGTGAAGGAGCTGCTGAAGTACTACAATGCGTCCAAGAAGGCCATCAGAGGGCTGGCCGGCAACAGGAAGATGAGGAGGCAGATACTCAAGCAGCTCAAGGCCGGTGGATATGATATTGGGGATCTGGGCAGGTAAGCCAAGAAGTCGTGCGGAGACCTCTCCTCAGTCCTCCCTGCTGATGACGCTGTTTATCGCGACCTCCGCCACGTCCGAGCCGTAGCCCCCAATGCGGCTTACGCTGTCGACAATGGTCGCCAGTGGCACCAGTCGGGGACCAGTGGCGCCACTCACCTTACGGGAGAGATCGCCGACCCTTTTCTGCAGAGCCTCCCACCCGTCCAGGGCATCGTTGGCCATGGCCATGTCATCGGCCATTAAGGCGGTGAAGGCCTTTTCCAGGATGACCAGGGCGCGAGTGACGACCTCCTCCACCTGTCCAATAAATGCCTCCTCCTGTCCTTCACCTCCCAGGTTGATGACGGCCAAGGCGATCTTCTCCGCGTGGTCCCCAATGCGCTCCAGGAGCTTCGCAACCGTGCGGAAGTGATGGAGCTTACCCCGGAGGTTGTACGCCACCATGTAGCTGGAGTCCGTCACAGCAAGGTGATACTGTTTGGCCACCATCCAGTAGAGGCGGTCGACGTCCTGGTCACGGGGCGGTACGTCCTCAGCCAACTTTGGGTCCTTCTCCTTCAGCGCGGTAATGGAATCCTCGGCCATGGAGCGAACTGTCATGTACATCCTCCGGAGGCACTTGTCCGGGGACAGCTCCATGGGGTTGGCGAGGTCCTGTATCAGTACCCTTCCACTGGTCTCTTCCACGACTTCGGCCCCGATAACCATACGAGAGAACTCCCTGGCGATGGCTCTCGTAGATGCTGCCTCGCCCGATGGAAAACGGAGATCGATAAACTGAAAGCCGGTCACGTAGGCCCCCACAAGCTTCCGCAGTAAGTGCTCCCGGGGCTCCTTTCTCTCCACATGGAGGACCTTGACACTGGGCTCCTTCCTCTCTTCTCCTTTTCGGCGAAGAACCAGCGTATCCCTAACCTGCTCGAGAAAGACCGTTTCGCCTGGCCGGAGTCTCATTTCCCTGGCCCACTGCTTCGGTAGAGACACTGTGTATGTCGACCCTCCGGTGAGTTGAATCTTGCGAGCTTCGGCAGGCATCGTTTGCCTCCATAGGAGGGCACATACTATACAAACATAAAGGCTCTCTACATAGACTATATAGGTAGCTGTTTGCCATCGTCTTTCACGATAGATTCCTGTGCGAAACGTCATCAATACCTCAGAAACTCTCCTTCATCGATGCGAGACAAGAAGAAAAAGCTGGATTTTGACGAATGGAAACTCCACCGGGGGAATTGGCTGAAAGCCGGATCATGGAGTCCTCCGAGAAGTGAGGAGAAATTTCATGATGGGACGACGGCCCTAAGAGATCGATACTGTAGCTTGCGAAGGTTATGATGACGATTCGATCGGAGGCCGTCTCTGCCGCCATATCTGCGACTGTGGGAACCTCCAGAGACCCGTGGCTCCCTGGTGGGAGGTCGTAGATTGGCAGGTGCCCCCGATCATCGCCTGGTAGTCGTTCCGAGAATCAGAAAGGCCTAGGTCGCGGTAGTTTGCCTCGAGACGGTCACGCAAACGATTTATCTGGGTTCAAGTTAGCGACCCCTGGCGGTCGCGGGATGCGAACGGGCGGAGAGGAGTCTGTGAGCAGTAGGCTCCGCCAGCGGACGCTCTCCCTCCTTTCGAAACGGCCCATCATGACCGCTTGGTACGGAACCGTCCTCCTTTACTTCTTCCTCCTCGTCCTACTCCCCACCCTCTTCGTCCTCACCTTCGTCTTCACAGGTTGGCAAGACATCCAGAGCCTAATCTCAACCAGACCTCAGGTCATGGGAACCATCCAGTCCGCCGTCCTCCTCTCCTACGAAATCGCCATCATCGTAACCATCGTAGACCTCGTCTTCGGGCTACCTCTGGCCTGGTTCCTCGTCCGACGCCGCTTCAAAGGAAAGAGCCTCGTGAACACGCTGATCGACTCCCCACTGGCTGTGCCTACAGCGGGCCTCGGCTTCTCGGTGGCTCTCTTCTGGGGCGTGACCCCCTTCCTCGACTTCAAGCCCCTGGGCTCCCTGAGCTTCGTATCTAGCGGACTCCTCATCCTCATCTTCCTGCACTTTACCACCACCTTCCCCTACATGGCTCGATCCCTCTCAGCCATCCTGGAGGAGATCGACGTAGAATACGAGGTAGCGGCCCGGTCCTGCGGAGCCAGTCGGCTTACGGCCGCCAGGACCGTAACCCTTCCCCTCTTCAGGTCCGGTTTAGCTACAGGCGCAGTACTCTGTCTCGCGAAGGCCCTCAGCGACACCGGAGGCGTTATGGCCGCCCTCGCCACAATCGGCAGACTCAGAGTCGACGGGGAGGCCTGCACTGCCACTGGTGACATGAACGGGACAGCCCTTATCGGGGCCTGGAAGAGTCTGGTGACCGCCTGCCCTCAGCTGGAAGCAGAGTTCACCGCCGGCCTCGCCCTGGTGGCCATCCTGATGATCCTGACTGCTCTGGCCCTTCTGGCGGTGGTGAAGCTACTCGCCACGAAGGCTAGGATACCCATGAAGAGAATTTTCCCCATCTGGGAAAAGCGGCTCAGCAGGGGTGCAGCTCCCAGGGCCAGAGATGCAGCCACCTTCACATTCCTTGGGTTCGCTGTGCTGATACCCTCGTTCTTCTTTGTAGGGTTCCTTGTGGTGGCCACTCCGGAGACCACGGACTGGGGGCTCTTCTATCTCAGCATATCCTTCACCTTCATCATAGCTGGGGTGGCCACCGCCATTGACCTCGCCCTGGGCATACCCATGGCCCTGTTCATCGTTCGAGGGAAACTCAGGCGTCTGGGCCGAGTCATGGACGTCCTGGTCAACGTTCCCTACGTCGTTCCAAGCGCGGCTCTTGGGATATCCCTCACCCTCTTCTTCACTCAGCAGAGGCTGATCCCCGTCCCCAATCTCCTGTTCCTAGTCACCCTGGCCCATGTGGCCTTCACTTTCCCTTTCGTGGTCCGCAACGTGTCGGGAGCCCTAGAAGGCTTGGATCCAGGATATGAGGAGACAGCCAGGAGCCTCGGCGCAAAACCCCTTCAGAGCTTCAGGAGGGTGACCTTTCCCACCATCAAGGCTTCCATCCTGGCAGGGGCCATCATGGCCTTCACGAGGAGTGTGGGAGAAACGGGGGCGACCCTGGCCGTGGCCGGTACCGCCATAGTCACGGCCCCGGTATACATCGTCGACCTCGTGAACAGGCAGAACTACTACGCCGCGGCCCTCACGACACTCATCCTCATTGCCGTGTCTGCGACGGCCATGCTCATAATGAGGTACCTGACCTGGAGGGCAAGGTAATGCCGCGTCTCCGCCTGGAGGGCATTCGCAAGATCTTCAGAGACATAGTGGCCCTGGATCGAGTCGACCTGGAGGTGGAGGATGGGGAGTACGTTGTCATCCTGGGGCCTACCGGGGCCGGGAAGACGACCCTACTGAAGATCATAGCAGGTCTGCTTAAGCAGGACGATGGACACGTCTACCTTGATGACCGCGTCATGGACGGGATGCCGCCTGAGGAGAGGGGCATCGCCTACCTGCCCCAGACCTACTCCCTCTTCAATCACCTCACTGTCTGGGACAACGCCACGTTCGGTCCCCAAGTAAAGGGCTGGCCTGCCGAGCGAGTAACCCGTGTGGGGAGGGAGATGCTGGACTTGGTGCGGCTTTTCGAGAGGAGGCTTTCATTCCCGAGGGAGCTCAGCGGTGGGATGCAGCAGCGGGTGGCTCTCTGCAGGGCTCTGGCGGCCAACGCCGACATCCTGCTTCTGGACGAGCCCCTGAGGGCCCTTGACGCTCGCCTCCGGATCGAACTCCGCAGAGAGCTCAAAGACCTGGCAGACCATCTGGGCATCACCACCCTCCACGTAACACACGATCAGGAGGAAGCTTTGAGCGTGGCTGACCGCATCCTCGTCCTCAGGAAGGGAAGGGTGAGGCAGATCGGATCCCCCCGGGATGTCTACGAGAAGTCCACTGAACCTTTCGTCGCTCACTTCGTGGGGGAGGCCAACTTCTTTGAGGGAACTGTGGTGGACGTTACGGAGGACGCCACCTATGTACAGGTCACCGATGGACCCCGCCTCGTCGGCGCTGGATCAGAGGCGAAGGTGAGAGACGCTGTCATCTTGGGGGTGAAGATAGACAGGTGTTTTCTATCCGAGGATGGCGGGGAGAATACAGTGGAGGCGACGATTCTCAGGACCCTCTTCAGCGGAAAGAGGACTTCCTTCGAGGTTTCCCTGGAAGGCCTCGGAAGGGGCAAGGTGAAGATGGCCTCCGCCAAGGCCGGCGGCCTTAGGGAGGGACAGCGGACACACTTCTCCTTCCCGAGGGAGTATGGAAGGATATTCTCACCTCCGCCCGAGGGCCTGAAGAAGGCGCTGGAGGTGGAGTGATGCCCGTCGTGGAGCTTCGAAAGGTCAGCAAGCACTTCGGGCCCATCGTCGCCGTGGACGACGTCGACCTGCGGGTCGGCGACGGGGAATACCTCGCCATCCTGGGGCCCAGCGGGTGCGGGAAGACAACCCTGATCAAGATGATAGCCGGTATCTGGGAACCCACCAGTGGGGACGTCCTCGTCGACGGTCAGGACGTGGTCCCTGTACCGCTGGAGGAAAGAGACCTGGGGTACGTTTTCCAGAACATCGTTCTGTTTCCTCACCTCTCCGTATTGAAGAACGCGACTTACGGGCCCTGGGTGAAGGGGGTTGAGCTGAACGAGATGAAGGCCCTGGGGGATGAGGTGTTGCAGCTGGTGGACCTCTTGGACCAATCCGGCTTCTTTCCGGGGGAGCTTAGCGGCGGCGCCCAGCAGAAGGCGGCTTTGGCACGGGCTCTGGCTAACAAGGCGAGGCTCCTCATCCTGGACGAGCCCCTCTCTGCCCTGGACTCACGCGTGAGGCTGGAACTCAGGTATCAGCTCAGGTCCCTGGTGAAGGACCTGGGGCTGACGGCCCTCCACGTGACCCACGACCAGGAGGAGGCCCTCAGCGTGGCCGACAGAGTCGTGGTGATGAGAAGGGGGACGATTGTGGAGCAGGGGAGTCCGAGGGACCTCTACGAGTCCCCTTCAAACATCTTCACGTCCAACTTCGTGGGCGAGAACAACTTCCTAGAGGGCTCCATTGCCAGGAAAGCGAATGACTGGGCCCTTGTGGCCCTCCGAAATCAGCAGTACCTCTGGGTTCGCGATGGGCGCTTTTTGACGGGTCAGGCTGTCGTGCTGGCCTGGAGGCCGGAGCACCTTGACCTGGGCACGGAATACTCGCCTAATGGTTTACCAGGAGAGGTGGAGACGGAGAGATTCATGGGCTCGGAGCTGCGGTACGTCGTCAAGTTAGCTACGGGTGATACAGTATCGGTTGACGTTCCCCTCACCCATAGAAGATTTAAGATAGGTGACTACACTACTGTCCAGTTCAATCAAGAGAGGATGCTGATCTATCCAAGGCCCTACGAGGGCTTGGAGGAGGCGCTTAAGCTTGAGTGAAAGAGCCCTGACAGGATGGTTGTCGAAGAGGCGTGAGTCCGCCGCTTCGAGACAGATGAGGGAACACCTGGCGAAGGTTCTGGATACTGCGGTAGAACTCGACAAGGCCCTGGCCTCCTGCCTGAAGGACGACCGGAAGGGAGTCTTAGAGGCCCTGAGGAGGCTGGACATGAATGAGAAGGCAGCGGACAACCTGGAGGTAGACCTGCTGAGAACGCTGGCCAGGGGAGAGCTTGAGCCGAAGCAGCGGGAGAGCCTCATGCTCCTGGCCCGGCGGGTTGACGACATATCGGATCACGTGAAGCAGGCCGGGCTCAACCTCCAGTTGCTACTGGAATGGGAGAGAAGGGTGCCCCAGGAGTTCTGGTTCGGATTCAAGGAGATGAGCAAGGACCTGATAGATGCCTGCAAAGCCCTAGGATCCGCTTTGGCGGCCTTCGGGAAGGAGGAGAGGAAGGTATTGGATTGGCGGGAGGAGGTGAAGAAGCTAGAGCACAAGATCGACGGCCACTTCTTCGAGATAAAGAAGAAGCTCATCCGCTCCTCCCCGGACGCCAGGGCCATGGCCCTTCTGGCGGATATACTGGATGAGATCGAGGCGGCGTCGGACATGGCGAAGGAGGCCGCTGACCAGCTTCTTATCCTTGTCATGGCAGGGAGTTGAGGCCTATGGTAAGACAGACTTCTGAGACAGGTTTCTTCCCCATGCTCAGGCAGGAAGCAGACGTTGCCCGGGACATGGCGCAGGCGATGAAAGACCTTATGACCAACTACAAGGACCTCGCCGCCTCAAGGAAGACCATGAAGGAGCTGGAGCACAAGGCCGATGGAATAGTGCATCAGATTCACGAGGGCCTCAATGAGACCTTCGTCACGCCCATCGAGAGGGAGGACCTGAGGATCCTTGCGAGCAAGCTAGACGACGTCATAGACACCCTATACGCGACGGTCCTCCGCCTGGATCTATACCAGGTCAAGGAGCCCGACAAAGGCCTCCGGCAATTGGCCGACCTCACCCTTCAGGCGGTAGTCAAGCTTCAGGAGGCCTTGGGCCTGGTGGAGAAGCGGGAAGAGGGAGTCAGGGTGGAAGAGCTCTGCGTGGATGTCAACCGGCTGGAGAACACAGCGGACGACGTGATGAACGAGGCCATCGCGGCTTTGTTCCGGACCGAGGATGCCATCACCGTCATAAAGATGAAGGAAGTCTACGAGAGGATGGAGATGGCCACGGATTTCTGCGAGGATGTGGCGGACACTCTCAGCGACATCGTGGCGAAGAATAGATAATAGTCCGATGCTGGTCGGTCCTGAGATTCGCGTTGGCTTGACAAATCACTGGGACTCTATGCGCGGAGCGAGCAGATAGATAGCCTTCCCGTTATCCGCAGCCAGGCCGAACTCCAGCCTCACCGGGTAGTCGTTGCCGAGATGGATGGTGACCGAGGAGGCCGAACTTATGGCCTTCACCATATTGGAGAAGTAGTCCAAGGGGAAAAGGGACCGCACCTTCTCCTTGCACTGCAGCTCATCTAGCAGGTCCTTGGGGAGGTCCAGCCTAACGGTGTCGGCATCCCCTTCGGAAATCATCTCGAAACCGTCGGAGTGGGCTATGAGGGCTATGTGGTCCGAGACGCTCTCCGAGGCTTTGATGCCCTGCCGGATCTCGTCCGTCCTCACCACAACCTTTGCGGGCAGGTCAAGGTTGGGGACCTTGGGGTCGGACATGCCCGCCGTGTCCACCAGGGCCATCTGACGGGTTATATTCCCGACGTGGACAACCAGCCGGTTCCGGTCCTCATCGTGGTCCACCTCGATGACATCCCCGGCCTTGGCCAAGCGGAGCACCTCCTTCACCTTGTCTAGGTCGATGCCCAGCTCTCCCTCATCCGCCTTGTAGTCCTCGAAGGCTCCCTTCTCGATGACCATGTCCACCATGGCAACGTGGGCGGGGTCCACCGCTCTAACAGTAAGGGAGTCTGAGGTCAGGTTGAACTTTGCCTCGTCTACGAGGGTAGAGATCACGTCGGTGATCTCCCTGAGTACTTCGGATCTTATCTTGGCAGTGAACATTGGACTCCCCCGTTCGCAACCCTAAACAGAGGCCCGATAATAAAGCTATTCATATTTCCATGAGTCAGAAATAATAAAAATCTGGATATAATGTCCCGGGCCTCAGTATTCTCTCCAGGTGTGGCTGCATTTTGCACACCTGTAGATCCTCGTCTCGGGCTCATCTGCGGCCCTGGTCTGCCTCAAGTACCAAGTGGCCTCGAAATGGCCGCACTTGGGGCATTCGATCCGCGTCCGGGGTAGGGTCTCCACAACTTCCTCCAAGATTAGGGGCTCCGGCGGACGCTCCTGAGAGGTCGAAATGACTCTGGAGAGGATGTTGTCCTCCTCAGTGAGGTCCCTGGTGAAACCACACCCATCTCGGCGACATACCAGGTGACCCTCCTCGGGGTACATCAAGGAACCGCACTTGATGCAGAACATCTCATCTGGAGACAATGATGGGAACTAATCAACCTTTCGTTTTGACTTTGGAACAGCTGGTCCTCTTCAGCCAACGGACCTGTCATACTCCCTCAGTGCTCTCTCCACCAACCTCCTGATCAGCTCCTCCTTGTCGAGCCGCCTCGGACGCCGCCGTGGCAACGGCTCCCTGATGGGTTCCAATTCCTGCGCCCTGTCGTAAACGTCCTCCGGAGGGTAGCCCTCGTCCACACGACGCTGAACAGGCCTGCGGACGGGCTCATAGTAATCCTCCATCTCTTCCTCGTAGCCCGACGGAGCTACGGGTATGCGGCGAAGATGGTCGAATCGCTCCCGATGAACCCTGTACCAGCCGCTAGGCACAGAGGCGAGGGCGGGGCGGTACCTAGGCATCGGTGGCTCAAAGGGTGGGAACCGGGTATCATAGCCAAACGCGGCCTCCCTGTCCACGAACTCCTCCCGAGACGGCTGGCTCCGCTCTTTGGAAGTCTGGTCGGCAATCAGCCCCCCGATGTAAGCAAAGATGATGGTCACGAGATAACCATTCAGGCCCATGCTCACGGTCTCCTTCAGGGCAACGGCGAAGGAGATCAGGTAGTCCACGGTGAAGCGGATGTACGGGTCGAATACAGGTAGGGCTTGACCCACACCGTAGGCCGCCATGGCGGGAAGGGCTAGAAGGTTGGCGAGCTGGGGGAAGGTTCCGCTTGCCTGTACTATCAGAGAGAATGTCCATATGAGGGCCACGGGGAATAGGGCTGCAGCCGCTGCCTTCCAGTGTTTGCCCGCCTTTCTGCCTCCGACGTACCCCGCGATCATCTGTCCGAAGGTGGGTATCCACCAGAGCATGACGGACAGGATGAGAATGTACTTGACGGAGGACCAGAAGGAGTAGGGTCCCTTCTTCGCAAAGGAAGTCAGGTCCTCTTCCATGTAGGGATCGTAACTGTAGAGGCCTTGGCGGTCGTTCCGTAAGGTAAGGGGTCTCGGAACTGGGGCCCATGGAGACCTGGAGACTAAGTAGCCTGCTTGACCTCGGCTGAACACCATTCCCATCCCTTCTCCGACTGCGCCGGGAGAGCGGGTTAGGACTTGAAGTATATAAAAAAGTTTTGCAGGGCGGGCGGGGAAGCGCCTGGGAGACCTATGTCAGGGAGATGGCCTCGAAGTCCAGCCCCAGGCTTCTGGCGTAGTCCCACGCCTCGCGCGCCTCCGCGGACGTCAACCTCCGAGATATCTCCTGCCAGCGGGCCCGGTCCCTCACC
>JABAOD010002486.1_pt2 | contig 52995 bp, 49 predicted proteins | sample 7062151 | NCBI WGS metagenome assembly JABAOD01 (sample SAMN14538626, study PRJNA623070) | marine sediment metagenome | biome: marine biome [ENVO:00000428]; feature: marine pelagic biome [ENVO:01000023]; material: deep marine sediment [ENVO:00002113] | place: India: Gulf of Khambhat ... | reverse complement strand
AGCGTCAAGCACGGGACGCTGACGGGGCTTTATGGAGGCATTGCGCAAGCATTAACATAGGTTTGCCCACACGAGCGAGGGAATATGGCCGAGTACACCGCTCAGCAGGTGCAGGCAATCCGCACTGCCATCGCCAAGGGGCGCGAAGCCATGCAGCGCGGTAAGAGCTACGATCCCTTGGTGTTTGCCCGGACTTATATCGCTCACGGTGGCATACAGATTCCTGGCGCGCCGGGTGACACCATCCGTGCCGAGGCGGTCGCAAGATCGTTGCTGGCTAGGCTGGCACAAGCCGATGCCGGCAGTGACGAGCAGGACGTCCAGCGCGAGCTCAAGCGTGTGCAGACAGAAGTGCGCTGGGCCACGCTGGCGGAATCCGACAAGGTCGTCGGTTTTTACCTCAGGCTCGGCCGGGCGGCCGAGCTCGAGGCCGCCTGTCGGCAGTTGCTAAGCGAGGATCACGGTCTCGGTGCGGCGGTGTTCCCGAAGACACAAATCGTTGTAGTACCCGCGGCCTGTCGCGATTACGAATTCGTGCCGGTATCGGAGGATGAGATTGAGCAGTAGCTGCTGTCTACGCAGATTCTCATCGCTCAGGAGAACGATTGCCGCTTGACCAGCTCCTCCGCGCGCCTGAAATCGATCTTACCGCTCGCCATCTTCGGCAGCTCGTTGACAACCAAGAATCGTTGCGGCAGTGCGAGCGCAGGCAGGTGCTTCGCTAGCTTCTGCAGCGTCTCCGGTTCATTGATCTCGCGCGTCAGGGCGACGGCGATACGCGACCCGCGCTTTTCGTCCGGCAGCGCGACAGCGCAGCACTCCACCCCTGCAGGCAAGACGCGCTCCAGCTCGCTCTCGACCTGAGCCAGCGATACCATCTCGCCGCCGATCTTCACGAAACGTTTGAGCCGACCGCGATGCCACAGGTAGCCATCGCGGTCGAGTACACCGGTGTCACCGGTTTCGTACCAGCCGTCGGCGATACGCGACGCCGTCTCTGCCGCATCCCCGAGATAGCCTTTCATGACGAGCTCGCCCTTCACCAGGATCTTTCCCTCCTTCCCCGGCGGCAAAGGGGCGCCGTCGTCGACATCGACGATACGCACGTCAACGCCCGGCAGCGGGCGGCCCACGCTGCCGGGTCTATGGGCATCGGGCAGGTTGACCGATACTACCGGGCTGGTCTCGGTGGCGCCGTAACCTTCATAGATGCGGATGCCGTGTTTTTCCTCGTAGGCCTGGCTCAACCACGCAGGCATCTTGTCGGCGCCGGCCACGACCACCCGCAGCGAGGCAAAGTCCCCCGCTGCCGATTGGCGCAGATAGCCCATGAGAAAATAGGGTGTTGCCAGCATCACCGTGGGCCGCTCCTCGCGGATGATGCGGATCACGGTCTTGAACTCGAGCGGATTGCCATGGGTGACCAACGTTAGACCGAAAATGAGCGGCAGCCACAAGCCGGCTGTCTGCCCAAAGACGTGGAACCAGGGCAGCACCGCCAGGAAGACGTCGCTAGCGTGTATGTGGAATACCTGGCCGATGGCATGCAGATTGGAGCCGATATTGCGGTGACTCAGTTGGACCGCCTTGGGCTCGCGCTCGCTGCCGCTGGTGAACAAGACCAACATAGTGTCATCGACGTTGCCGCCGTGAACGCTTCGCATTAGCCAGCGTAACGGCAGCCTGGATCTCGCCCATGCCAGCAGGCGCTCGGCCAGCGTGAACGTGCGCAAGATGTCCTCGATGAAGACCATGTCGGCAAGCGGTTCGAAGTTGACCTTCTCCAACAACGTGCGTGAGGTGACGATGGTCTGAAGGCCACACTTGGTTTGCGCAAAGCGTGCGTTGCTTGCAGCGCCCGTTGAATAGTTGATCATAACCGGTACTTTGCCGCCCATAAGCGTTGCCAGGATGGAAAGCGCGCAGGCCGCCGAGTTCGGCAGCATGATGCCGAGGTGGGCATCCGGGTATTGACGCAATCGCCGTGCGAGCAGCAACGTGCCGCACAGCGCCTGCCGATAGCTCATACGGGCACCGCTCGTGCGGTCGATAAACGCCAGCTTGCCCGGTACACGCCTCGCGCTGGCAATGAATTCACGGTGCAGCAACATGCGCTTGTCGCGGGCGGCTCGGTGCTACATCAGCTGCAGCCCGTCTCGTCGCTACGGTCATGGAAAGTGCGCACCGCGTTCAGGCAGCGAATCCTTGTCCGGGCTTCTTGTACTCTTCTCTCGGAGGGCTAAAGATGTCGAGTACCGTTGCGCCGGTCGCCCCCGTGCGTATGCCGTGAGGGACCCCGCCAGGGGTATGCCAGAAGTCACCGGCCTTCACGGGTACCTGCTCTTCACCCTGGATGCGTACGCACTCGCCTTCGAGCAAGACGCCCCACTGCTCCTGCGGGTGGCTGTGTACCGTCCCGCTGGAGTGCGGTGCCACACGCACCACGGAGAGCATCACGTTGTCGCCGACGAATATTCGGGTCGTAATCCCGTCACCGAGCTGGCGCTGTAGGCCCTGCATTGGGTCATGAAGATTGAACACCCAGGGGACATTTGGGGTTTGCACGTCTTTGGTCACAGCTAGTCTCCTTTTCAGCAATTCGGCTGCGCGCGCTCCAGGGCCGCGGACAGGCTTATTTGCCGAGCGTTTTTTCTACGTACTGACGAATCGCTTCCACGACCTCTGGCGAGTTCCACGCTTCCAGAACTTGCGCATCCACCTTTTGTCGCGAAGGCTGTGCCAGACGCTCTCGACTTGGCGAACGTGCCTGCAGCTTGGTGAGCTCAAAGGACCTTACCGGGATCGCGGCAAGCCCGCGCGCCCGCTCGAGCGCCCGCTCGAGCACCTGCTCCTTGTCGACGAGCTCGTCCACCAGGCCCCAGGCGAGTGCCTGTAAAGGCTCGCAAGTAAGTCCCCGGTAGATCAGCTGTTGCAGATGGTATGTGGTCGCGCTTGTACGCATGATCTCGAGCGCGATCGCCGGGAAGGGCACGCCGACTAGCAGCTCCGGCACGCCGATGCGGGCCGCCTCCCGCGTCATCACTCGGTGATCCGCGGCACAAGCGAGGATGCAGCCACCGGCGATAGCGTGCCCGTTGATTGCCGCCACCACCGGTCGCGGATAAAAAAACAAGCGGTCGAGGACCTCCCCCAGCGACTTCACAAGCGCCTGGCGATAGTCGGATCCGTCGTTCAGCAGCCGCAGCAAATCCACGCCCGCTGAAAATATCCTCTCCTCGCCAGTCAACACCACAGCGCTGGCGCCGCGGCTACGCTCGAGCGCGTCGTCGAGGGCCTGACAAAGCTCGGTGTCAAGGGCGTTGGCCTTGCCGTGGCGCATGTGCAGGACGGCAATGCCGTCATCCTGTTTGACCTCGATCATTACCTTTCCTCCGCGCTGCTATTTTCGGTTATCGGATGGCATGACCAGACAAGCATAAGCCTGAAGCCGGCTAAAGCCAAAGCAGGAATACTTCACCCCACAGTAGCTCACTCGCTACGGGCTTCTTTGTTCGCCAAGGCCTCGCCGAGTGCGGCAAATTCCGCGATGGTCAACGTCTCGCCGCGTCGGCTGGGATCGATGCCCGCGGCATGCAGTTCCTCGGCGCTCAACATGCCGCCGAGGGCATTGCGCAGCGTCTTACGGCGTGCGGCAAAGGCAGCGGCAACGATGCGAGTGAAAGCGGGTTCGTCAGCAACCGCAATGGGCGGCGTCAAGTAGGGCTCAAGGTGCACGATCATGGACTCGACTTTCGGGCGCGGGCTAAAGGCGGCAGGGGGTACTGTAAACAGTCGCTGCGTGCGACAGCGCCACTGAATCATGACGCTCAAGCGGCCGTAGGCCTTGCTGCCTGGCGCCGCCGTCAAGCGCTCGACGACTTCCTTTTGCAGCATGAAACACATGTCCTGGATACACCGGCTTTGGGCCAGTAACCGAAACAGCAGCGGTGTGGAGATGTTGTATGGCAGATTGCCGATGAGCCGCAGCTTGTGCCCGGCGCCGGCGAGGTGGCAAAGATCGAACTGCAGGGCATCCGCCAGATGAATGACAACATTTGTCTGATCACCGAGCTGCTGATCAAGCCGCGCCACCAGGTCGCGATCGATCTCGATCGCGTGCAGTCGGGCGACCCTAGGTGCCAGGGCACGGGTCAGAGCGCCGTCACCCGGACCGATTTCGACCACCTGATCGCCGCTCTGCGGTACGAAGGCGTCGACAATGCGCTGCACGACAGTGCCATCGCGCAGAAAGTGCTGGCCGAAACGCTTGCGCGCGACATGGATGTTCATCGGCTGACGAGCGCGTACGCCATATCGACGGCAGCGCGCAGGCTCGCGGGGTCAGCATCGCCGCTGCCGGCGATCGCCAATGCCGTGCCGTGATCGACGGAGGTACGAACAAACGGCAGACCCAAGGTGATGTTGACCGCACGACCAAAGCCACGGGCCTTGAGCACGGGCAGGCCCTGATCGTGGTACATCGCCAAGACAGCGTCCGTCTCGGCCAGCTGCGCCGGCGTAAAGGCGGTATCCGCGGGTACCGGCCCCCTGAGTTGAAGCCCTTCTCTGCGCAGCGCGGCGAGCGCAGGTTCGATCACCTCGATCTCCTCGCGCCCGAGGTAGCCCGACTCACCCCCATGGGGGTTCAAGGCGCAGACCAGAATCCGCGGCCTGCGGATGGCAAATCGCTGCTGCAGTCCCGTGTACAAGATGCGCAGGACATCGCACAAGTGTGTCTCGGTAATCTGCTTGCTGACCTCTGTCAGCGCGCAATGGGTGGTCGCCAGTGCCACTCGCAGCGTCCCGTCGGTCAACATCATGACGACTTTGTTTACGCCGCTGTGCTTGGCGAGGAACTCGGTGTGGCCGGTGAACGGGATGCCAGCGTCGTTGATGATGCCCTTGTGTACCGGGGCGGTCACCATGGCGTCGAACTCACCGCCCAGACAGCCGCCGAGGGCACGCTCCAGCGTCTTGACCACATAGGGTGCATTGGCCGAATCGAGTCGCCCAACGACGATCGGGCGTGCGAGTGCCAGCGGCAAGACGGTGACAGCTGCTGTCGAGCCCGCGCGCCCTTGCCATAGTGGCACGGCGAACGGCAGGCCCAGCAGCGCGGCGCGCGCGCCTAACATTTCCGCGTCGCCGATCAACACGAGTCGGCACGGCGGCTCCTGGGCAAGCCGAAGGCAGATATCCGGACCGATGCCGGCAGGCTCGCCAGTGGTTAGGGCAAGGACGACACGGCTATCCAAGGTCTTAGGTTGCCACCCCTAGGATGCTGGCGATACCGGGGAATCCTTCGGTACGCCCTCTTTGTACTCCACGTAGGCCTCGTCGCGCAGGCGCCGTAGCCATTGCTCGTACTGTTCGTCGGCCTTGCGTGCATGAATCTGTTGACGTGCGGCATTGCGATCACGTTCATCGCTCATGTCCTGCACACGACGCTCGAGCACCTGGATGAGGTGGACCCCGAAGGGAGACTCCACCGGCTGACTGATCTCACCGAGCTGCAATTCGTTCATGGCCCTTTCAAACTCGGGAACCGTCTGCCCGGGCATGACCCACCCGAGGTCACCCCCGCGTGCCGCCGAACCGGCATCCTCGGAGTGTGCGCGTGCCAGTTCGGCAAAGTCATCGCCGAGCAGGGCGCGCTCGCGCAATCCTTCGAGTCTGGTCTTTATGTCGCTGATCGATTGGATCTCGCTTGGACGCATGAGAATCTGTCGCGCGTGTGTCTGGGTCACCGGTGCCGAGCGCTCGCCCGCCTGGCGATCGTTCAACTTGAGGATATGAAATCCGATGGGGCTGCGCAGGACTTCACTGACTTCGCCGGGCTGCAATTGCTCCAGCGCTTCCAGAAACAGGGCCGGCAACTGGCCGGCCTTTTTCCAGCCAAGCGCCCCGCCCTTGAGGGCCTCCTGTCCTTGAGAGTAGACCAGGGCGGCTTCTTCAAAGTTGGCACCCGCCAGCAAAGAATCGCGGACTTCGTCTGCCTTGCGTTTAGCTTCCTGCACCTCCTTGGGGCTGGCGCCCTCCGGAACACCGATCAGGATATGGGAAATGTCAAAGGAGTCATCGACGCGTGCCTGCTTGCGCAGGTTAGCGAGAAAGTCATCGACCTCACTGTCAGTCACTGTAACGCGGTTATTGATCTCCCGCTCGAGTAGCTTCTCGATCATCACCTGGTCACGCAGCTGGTTGCGATAGCTCTGTTGGTCCATGCCAAGGGTACGCAGCGCCTGGTAAAGCTCCTCGCTGGTCATGCGGTTTCGTTTTGCCACTTGCTTCACCGCTCGGTCAATGTCGCGCTCGCTTACACGCACACCAAGGCGAGTGGCGTGCTGCAGCTGGATGCGCTCGAGCACCATCCGTTCCAGCACTTGCTTTTTAAGAACCGGCTGTGGCGGCATCTGGATCTTTCGCTCCCTGAGCTCACGTTCCACCTCTTCTATGCGGGCCGCCAGCTCGCTGTCCGTGATTACGTCATCATTGACGACGACGACGATGTGATCGATGTAAAGCGCCCCTGAGCTATCGGACTGCGCCGTCCCAACAGCGGGCACGAGACAGGCGATGAGCCCCAACGCGCCAGCAGGTCTCCCAAGGAGCCGTAAGCGCCAAGACGTTCGCGGGGTGTTGTCGCGACAGAGGACCATGTGCTCGAGACTTGGTCAAAGTGTTGATGATACCGGTTTGTCGCGCTCTCGGTATAGGCGATCAGGGCACCGGTCCGCTGCCGAAACCTTTGCTAGGGGCGAATACGCTCTGTCTCAGCGGGCTGTCCGGCACATCGCCCAGGCGCGCGAGGCCGGTGAGCTCAAACTGCAGCAACACATCGTTCACCTGCTGTTGTTCGGAGTCCAGGCGCCGGCGGGCGAAGAAGCGCAGTGCCCAGCAGCACGAGCGATATTGGAAGCCCGCGTACGACTCCAGGTTTCGCGAGTTCTCGATGGAATAACTGCTGCTAGCGGCCAGGGTCCAGCGACGCGAAACCGGCCACAGCGTGGACACATCGACCTGCTCGAAGTCCTCGTTCTGGAAGCTGTAGCGGAAGTTGACGATCTTGTTGGCCGCCGGCTGATACTGCAAAAACAGATCGCTGCGTTCGGTCTCACGGATGTCGTTGTTCCACTGCACGGTCGCGCGCCCGTACCACTTCTCGGCGAAACGGGCGGCAATCTCGGCAACCAGATCGGAGGTCTCGCGTGCGGCAACAGTGCCCGGGGTAAGGTTCACCTTGCGGTCCTTGAAGTAGTAGATCTGACCAAGGCTGAAACGCAGGTGCTCGACACCGTCGGCCGCGCCGAGCAAGCGCGTCGTAAGCGCGGCGGTTAGCTGGTTGGTGTCGCCGACGCGATCGCCCCCGATGAACCGGTTCTCGCGGAACAAGTTGTCAAACGTCAAGGTCGGCAGACTGGTGTCAAAGTTCGGCAGATTATCCTGATCCCTGAAGGGCACATTGAGGTAGTACAACCTTGGCTCCAAGGTCTGCACAAAACGCCCCCGGCGCTCGAACACGAGGCCGTTGTCCAGACTGAAAGCCGGTACCGTTATCCCGGGGGTCTCATCTTGGGGAGGGTCGACGTCGAGATCGTAGTCGACGTTGTAGACACTGACCCTGGGGATGACAAAGCCGTAACTCTTGCGAAACGGCCAGTCTGCGCTGAGCTTCAGTCCGAGGCGCCCGCCGCTAAGACCTTCGTCGCGGCGGAAGTTGTTGAACTCGGACTCGAACAGAAACCCCGGACGTCCAGGTGCGGACGGCGGCCGCGCCGAGAGATTCAACTGCGGGAGGCGATCATAGGGCTCGCTCGTAGGTGCGACCGTGGGGTCGATCGTCTGGTAGGCGAGCGCCCGGGCGCGGAAATTCCACACGCGGCTCGTATAGTCTACCCAGGCGTCTTGCGGCAGCGAGGTAAGGCTGGTGATCGCCAGGTTATTCTTGAAGTCATCCAGGTACTGGTCGTCTGATACCTTGGCGTAATCGACCTTGCCGGTCCAGCCGCGCCCCAAACTGTGCCGGTGATCGTATTTGACGGCCCAGCGGTCAGTGCGCGTTTGATCGTCGTTGGGCAGAAATTCCAAGTCGAGTTGACCCTGCAACGGTCGCCCGAGATAGCGAAACTCGGTCTGCGTCTGCAAGCCACGCTCGCTCAAGATGCGTGGGGTAATGGTGGCGTCATAGTTGGGGGCGATGTTCCAGTAAAACGGCCAACCGAACTCGATGCCGTTCTTGGTCGATTTGCCGAGCTCCGGTGCGAGAAAGCCGGTCTGACGCTGATCCGACAGTGGAAAGCGCAGGTAGGGCCAGTAAAAGATGGGCGCGCGTTTGAACCTTACGACAGCATTACGCGCTACACCGAGGTTGCGTGACTTGTCGAGCGAGAGGCGGCCGAGGCTCAAGAACCAATCATCGCGGCCCGGCGGGCAGGTCGTGTAGCGCACCTTGCTTAAGTTGACCCGTTCCTTGCCTGCGAGCTCGATAGACTGCGCGTCGCCGCGGGCGCTGTTGCTGGCGAGGCTATAGCTGCTTTGGCTCGTATAGCCAATGAACTGGTCGAGCTCGAGGAAGAGCTGCTCGGTGCGGAACTGATCACCTTGTAGATTTTCCAGTCTGACGTTGCCGGTCGCCTCAAGATGATTTTCCACTTGGTCAAAGATGATCTCATTGGCAAGAATCCGTTGCTCCCCGCGCTGCAGCTCGGCATGCCCGGACAGCACCATGGTCTCCTGGTTTTGTGATTCGATGTGATCGGCGCGGACGTGTGTAGTCGGCGGACCCGGGCCATCTTCGGAAATGGCAGTAAAGCTCGGCACCGGCAGCGACGGGACGGGACATCCTCCACCAGGATCGGCGAAGGCTTGCTGTAGGCTAAAGGTCGCCAGAGCAGCACAACCAAGCCACCACCGTGCGGACTTCGGTTGGGGCATACGACCACGTTGATTATTGTGTAAGGGATAAAATTGCATAGAATCAGGATGCTATCAAGAAGCGAGACGCCGTACCGTGCCACATGAAAGGACGGGCATCCATCGAGACGAGTTCTTGGACGATAGACTGCAAGCATTGCGATTATGGCTAGAGGCCATTCTCGACATCCCGATCGATAAAATCCATTCGGCGTCGGCCGATGCGAGCTTCAGGCGCTACTTCCGCGTTCATGCCGGCGGGTGTAGCTATATCGCCATGGACGCGCCGCCGGACAAGTACGATGCGCACACATATGTGCGGATTGCCAGGCACTTCCGAAGCATAGGCCTCAACGTTCCCCAAGTGTTGCACAGCGAGGTGCAACAGGGATTTCTGTTGCTGACCGACCTGGGCGATGAGCTGTATCTCAGTCAGCTGAGCCAGCACACGGTGGAGCGCCTATACGGCGACGCCATGCGGGCATTGCGTCTGTTGCAGCGGGACGGTGGTACGGGCGGCAAATTGTCCGATTACGACCTTGAGCTGCTGCTGGCGGAGATGGCGCTCTTTCCCGAGTGGTATCTTGGGCGGCACTTGGGCATCCGCCTGACACGTAAGCAGCGAGGCGTGCTCGACCGCGCCTTTGACTGCCTCGCACGATGCGCCCTCGATCAACCCCAAGTATGCGTGCATCGCGATTATCATTCGCGCAACCTGCTCGTCACGCGCAAGAACAACCCGGGAATCGTGGACTTCCAGGATGCAGTCCTCGGGCCGGTGACGTACGATCTGGTATCGTTGCTGCGCGACTGCTACATTGCCTGGCCGCAAACGCGCGTGGAAGCTTGGGTACTGGAGTACCATGCTACGGCTCTGCGTGCCGGCATCCCGGTGTGTGAAGAACCGGAACGATTCCTCAGCTGGTTCGATTGGATGGGTGTACAGCGTCATCTGAAGGCGGTGGGCATTTTCGCGCGCCTTCGCCACCGTGATGACAAATTTGGCTACCTAGAGGATATCCCGCGCACGCTCGGATACCTGCTCGAGGTCAGCGCACGCCACGCGGACTTGCAGCCTTTGCACGCCCTCTTGCGCGACCTCAGACTGACCTCCATGGGTACGCCTTCGGAGGTTACGTGAAGGCGATGATTCTGGCAGCCGGGCGTGGCGAGCGGCTGCGTCCGCTGACTGACGCGTGCCCGAAGCCGCTGTTGGAGGTCGGTGATCGCCCACTGATCCTTTACCTCATCGACGCACTCAGGACTGCCGGCCTGAGCGATATCGTGATCAACCATGCCCATCTCGGCGAGATGCTCGTGCACTACCTCGGCGACGGCACTGCCTACGGGGTGCATATACGCTACTCGCCGGAACCGCCCGCGGCGCTCGAAACCGGGGGTGGCATCTTCCAGGCGTTGCCGTTGCTGGGCGAGGATCCCTTCGTGGTCGTCAACGGTGATATCTGGACGGACTACCCTTTCGCAGCGCTGCCCAAGGCGCCTAGTGGCCTGGCCCACCTAGTGCTCGTGGATAACCCGCCGCATCACCCCGCAGGCGATTTCGTGCTGCAGGGCGCCAAGGTCAAGGCGGCAGCCGGTCCCAGACTTACATTCAGTGGTATCGGCGTGTACCGGGCCGAGCTGTTCCGCGCCTGTGTGCCCGGTAGGTTCCCGCTAGCGCCGTTGCTGCGTGAGGCCATGGGGCGGGGCAGGGTGACGGGGGAGCACTATCACGGGCAATGGATCGATATCGGTACCGAGCAGCGTTGGCGTGAACTGCACGAGCGCTTATCCGGCGACGCGACGCACTAGCCGCAGCGCTAGGATCTAGCCGCAGCCGAGGGGAGCAAAATAAAACCGGTAGCATGCATCTTGCATGCTACCGGTTGAGCTTAACACGGCTGCGGGGCCGTCAGGCTCCTTACCGCTCAGGTCACCGTCCGCAACGATACGGACGGCGACACTAGGATCTGGAACCCCCCGCTCGCCAGCTTACTTTTTCTTCTTCGCCTTCTTGGCGGTCTTCTTTGCAGCTTTCCTCTTCTTAGCCATAACGTACTCCTTTGGGTTGTGGTTAGAGGCTTACATGGAAGAAGGGGCGAGATGCCCCGTAGGTACTGCTCTTGCAAAATAAAAAAGACAGCCCAATCGCTGCCTTTCCACGATCTGCGGCGTAGAGAGACATCTCGGCAAACCGGGAAATCACTTTCCCGAAGGCCGTTTCGTACCGATGCTTCTTATTATTGTTGCTTGTTGTCAGCGAAAGCCGCGATCGATCCAAAACTGTCGTATACCTTTGCCTAAGCGTCTATGAAGGGGTTGCCGTCGATCTCTCGCTTTGTGATCCGTCACCGCGTCTTCATCAACTCTACTTCGTGCATCCTCTTATGCGCTTACAGCTACCTAATACAACTATCAAGCCTTGTCTAGCACACATTCCTAACGTGTCAAGATATAAATGTAAATACCATTTCGGAAAAATGCAAACATTTTTTACAAGATTTTTTGATTGATGACAACCTCGCCGAAGGTGATATCGTATGCCTCATCCACACTTCGAGTCTCCGCAGTTGAGACATGTGGTGCATCCATCCATCTTGATCACGGCCTTTGCCAAACACTTGTTGCAAAGCTGCGCTTCTGGTGGGAACTCATGCCTGATACTGTCACCAGTCTCTGCTGTGCCCGCGAGTTGCGCACGCTTCTCGATCAGATAGTTCTCGCGGTGCTCGTCAGGCTCTTCTGTCTGGATCAAGCCGATCATCTTCATATGGCGCTCGATCACGTCACCGATCTCGGCGACCAATGAGGGCGTGTACTTGCCTTTCTTGAAGTACCCCCCACGCGGATCGAACACGCTGTGAAGCTCCTCGACCAGGAAGGTCACGTCCCCGCCCTTGCGGAACACGGCAGAAATGATGCGGGTGAGGGCCACTATCCATTGAAAGTGTTCCATGCTCTTGGAGTTGATGAAGACTTCGAACGGACGACGTTTCTCGTGCTCGGTATCCGGATTGAGGACGATGTCGTTGATGGTCACGTATAGCGCGTGTTCTGTCAGCGGTGTCTTGATCTTATAGGTGCTGCCCAGCAGCATCTCGGGCCGCTGTAGCTTTTCATGCATCTGGATGACATTGCTTTCTGGCGCGCTGTTAGTGTCCTCACGCACAACCTCGTAACCGGTGATGTCCTTCTCGATCTTGATGGCCATCGTTAGCTCCTATCCTCTCTTTACCTTGTTTTTGCCCTAGAATCTGCCGTAATAACCCTCTTTCAGGGCATCGAACAGGTTGGCGGCGGTATGGACCTCGCCGTCGTACTCGATCTCCTCGTTGCCCTTGGCCTCGATGACCTCGCCGCCCTCGAGCTGAAAGCGGTAGGTGGTCTTGGCTAGATCCTCATCCTTCACCAGCACCCCTTGGAACGCCTCCGGGTTGAAGCGGAAGGTGGTGCAACCCTTAAGCCCGCGCTCGTAGGCATACATGTAGATATCCTGGAACTCCTCGAACGGGAAATCTGTGGGGACGTTGGCTGTCTTGGAGATGGAAGAGTCCACCCACCTCTGCGCGGCCGCCTGCACGTCGACGTGCTCGCGCGGCCTAATGTCGTCCGCGGTGACAAAGTAGTCGGGCAGCGCATTCTCCGGCGCCGACGCGTGTGTTGTGGCATCGGGATTAACCAGCGTGCGGTAGGCGAGCAGCTCGTAGGAGTAGACCTCGACCCTTTCCTTGGTCTTGCGGCCTTCGCGGATGACATTGCGGCTGTACTGATGAGCGAACGAAGGCTCGATGCCGTTGCTCGCGTTGTTCCCCAATGACAGACTGATGGTTCCAGTTGGGGCAATCGAGGTGTGATGAGTGAAGCGCGCGCCGATCTCGGCGATCCGCGCCGTCAGCGCCGGGTCGAGCTGCTGCATATAGCGGCTATAGCGGGCCAGCAAAACCTTCCCCGGCACCTGGTCACCGACCTTGTAACCATCCCGGCGCATCTCCGGGCGCCGTGCCAGCATCTCCTCGCTGACCGTGAACTCATCGTCCATGATGGGGGCAGGACCCTTCTCGGTGGCGAGCTCGACTGCTGTCTCCCAGCCGACCTCGGCCATCTCTCGGGCGACGCGCTCGGTGAAGGCAAGCGAGTCCGCTGCCCCGTATTTCATCCGGAGCATCGTCAGGGTTGACCCCAGTCCGAGAAAGCCCATGCCGTGGCGACGCTTGTAGGTAATCTCGTGGCGCTGCCGCGCGAGCGGTAAGCCGTTGATCTCGACCACGTTGTCCAGCATGCGGGTAAAGATCGACACTACCTCTCGGTAGCGGTGCCAGTTGAAGCGGGCCTTGTCGGTAAAGGGCTGTTCGACGAACTTGGTCAGGTTGACGGATCCGAGCAGGCAACTTCCGTAGGCCGGGAGTGGCTGTTCGCCGCACGGGTTGGTCGCGCGAATGTTCTCGCAGAACCAGTTGTTGTTCATCTCGTTGATGTGGTCGATGAGGATGAACCCGGGTTCCGCATAGTCATAGGTCGACGCCATAATCATGTTCCACAGACGCCGGGCGGGAAGGGTCCTGTACACCTTGCAGGCGACCTGACCGAGGTTGTTGGTGATATAACCCTTGCGTGTTGGCCACTGGCGCCAGACGATGCGCGTGTGCGGATCTTCGTACTCGGAGCGCATCGCTGGGAACACCAGGTCCCACGGCGCATCAGCCTTTACCGCCTGGATGAACTCGTCCGTGATTAGGCACGAGAGATTGAACTGGCGCAGGCGGCGATCTTCACGCTTGGCGCGGATAAAGCGGGTGATGTCGGGATGGGAGATATCGAAGGTTCCCATCTGCGCGCCACGGCGCCCCCCGGCAGACGACACCGTAAAGCACATGGCGTCGAAGATGTCCATAAAAGAGAGGGGACCGGAGGTGTAAGCTCCGGCCCCGCTGACAAAGGCCCCTTTGGGCCGGAGGGTAGAGAATTCGTAACCGATGCCACATCCGGCCTTGAGCGTGAGCCCCGCCTCGTGCACGGCGCGCAGTATGCCGTCCATGGAATCGGGCACGGTTGCCGACACCGTGCAGTTGATTGTGCTCGTTGCCGGTTTATGGTCCTGAGCACCTGCGTTAGAAATGATGCGCCCAGCAGGGATCGCCCCCAATTGCAGTGCCCATAGAAATGGCTCGTACCATTGCTCGCGCTTCTCAGGTGTGGCCTCCACGTCCGCCAGTGCCCGGGCCACTCGCCTGAAGGTGTCGGCGATGTCCCGGTCGACCGCTTCCCCGGTCACGCTCTTGAGGCGGTATTTCTTGTCCCAGATGTCGAACGAGGCGGGCTGGATCGCTATCTCTGGGCTGAGAGCGGGTGTTGTTATTAGCTGGGCGGCCTTCATGGGCGTGTAGTCCTCCTTATTTTCGGCGAGCACACAATATATTGTAGTTTGAAGCTAGACTAGACCCATGCTATAGGGGTGTCAAGAAGCAAAGCGCCTGGCGGACGAACGGCGCACATCGACGGGCGAGCGGCCGGGGCTGGGCAGAATGTATATATAGGAGAGAGGCGCTCAGCGGCTAGGCCAGCGCCAGCCTGAACGCTTCCTTGAAGCGTGCTTCGAAGTCGGCGGGCGTGAAGCTGTGGTTCTGGGTACCGTGGTGCTCGATCTTGATCGCCCCCAGCAGGGCGGCGATGCGGCCTGTGATTTCCCACGGCAGATCCCGCATCAACCCATACAGAAGCCCGGCACGGTAGGCATCGCCGCAACCGGTGGGATCATTGATTACGCGTGCGGGGGCGGCGGGGATTTCGAGGCAGGTACCCTCGGTGTGGATGCGCGATCCCTCAGCGCCTCGGGTAACGATTAAGGCCTGCACGTGCTTCGCTAATTCCTGCAGCGACCGGCCGGTACGGTCTTGCATCAGCTCGGCCTCGTAATCGTTGAGCGTCATCCAGGTGGCCTGCTCGACAAACCGCATCAACTCTTCGCCGCTGAACATCGGCATCCCTTGGCCCGGGTCAAAGATAAACGGTATGCCATGCTCGTAAAACTCGCGCGCATGCTCGATCATCCCCTCGCGCCCGTCGGGCGCGACGATGCCTATGCTGATTCCTTCGCCGTCCGCTACTCGATTTTCGTGCGAGTAACTCATCGCACCGGGATGAAACGCCGTAATCTGATTGTCGTTCATGTCCGTGGTGATGAAAGCCTGGCCGGTGTACGTGCCGTCGATGATCTTGACGTGCTTGCGACTGATCCCGCAGCGATCCATCCAGTCCGCATACGGACCGAAATCCGAACCGGCCGTCGCCATCGGCAGTGGATCGGTAGCCAGCAGCTTGAGGCTGTAAGCGATGTTGCCGGCGCAGCCACCGAACTCACGTCGCATATCCGGCACCAGGAATGAAACGTTTAGGATGTGCACCTTGTCCGGCAGGATGTGATTCTTGAATTGGTCGTGGAACACCATGATGGTGTCATAGGCGAGGGAGCCGCAGATCAGTGCTGACATGTGCTGTCGTCCAAAGAAAGCTCTCGCTTTAGCCAACGCGCCGAGAGCTAACCGGCGCTCTAGCCGGATTGTTGCAGAAAACGGCTGCCCGGTCGAAGAGCTGAAGCCCTGCGCGACGTGCGTGCACGGCCTGCGACTTCCACAGATCTGAACGCACCGGGCACACGAGTGCCTGCCCGTGCCTGCGCTGCGCAGGCACCAGCTCGCGCGGGCCATTAGCCGATACTCAGCGGAAAATTCGTTAAATTTTGCCCTGCTTTTCGAGATTGTCTATTATGTCCAAGTTCCCGATCCGGTTAGCGTCCGGTAGAGACAGGATCAGGCAATGTTGCCGATCCGCGGAAGGCGCAAGGTGACGAGGTGTCAACAGCGACAGCAGGAAGCCGACTTGTCGTTGTCTCAAACCGCTTGCCGTTTGTGCTCTCGCGCAAGCGGGCGGGCGCGTGGAATGTACAAGCCGGCTCCGGCGGACTGGTCAGTGCCCTGTTGCCGGTCTTACGTAACCGCGGGGGCTTGTGGGTCGGCTGGACCGGCGCCATTGACGGCGAGGTCCATGAGCTCGAGCTTGCACTGGCGGGACTTACCAAGGACGCGGGCTATCGCTTGAAGCCTATAGAGCTCACGGCGGAGGAGCGCGACAAGTTCTACTACGGCTTCTCCAACGAGGTCATCTGGCCGCTGTTCCACGATTTGCAGACCAACTGTAACTTCGATCCGGAATTCTGGCGCGTATACCAGCACGTGAATCGCAAGTTTGCCGATGCGCTACGTGATAGCGTCGAGCCGGGCGACTTCGTCTGGGTCCACGATTATCACCTGATGGAAGTGGCACGCGAGCTACGCCGTGGTGGGGTACGTTGTCGATTGGGATTCTTCCTGCATATCCCGTTTCCTTCGCTTGACATCTTTCTCAAGCTGCCCTGGCGCAGGGCGATCCTGGAGGGCTTGCTCGAGTTCGACTTGATCGGATTTCAAACGCTGCGAGATCGCCGCAACTTTCTGCAGTGTGCGCGCGCGCTGGTGAAAGGGGCGTCGGTTCGGGGGAAGGGACAGGTGCTGGAGCTGCAATTGCTGGCGCTCGAAAGCGACGCGGCTGGCAGCGCTACGGAGGTGTCACGGGAGCTGCGCATAGGCGCCTTTCCTATCAGCATTGATTACAACAGCTATGCCGAGCTTGCCGCCTCCGAGAGTGTCGCCGAGCGGGCACGTCATTTTCGTGAGAGCCTGCGCAACCGCCACATCATCCTCGGGGTCGACCGACTGGACTATACGAAGGGGATTCCCAACAGACTGATGGCCTTCAGAAACGCCCTGCAGCGTTTCCCTGAGTTGCGTCAGAAAGTCACGCTCGTACAGCAGGTGGTGCCGAGTCGCGAGGATATTCCTCAATACCACAATCTGCGGCTCGATATCGAGCACCTGGTGAGCCAAATCAACGGTGAGTTCACCGAGCCCGGCTGGGTGCCCGTTCATTATATTTTCCGTAGCCTCAAGCAGACCGAGCTGCTCGCCTACTACCGCGCTGCACATATCGCCCTGATCACGCCGCTGAAGGACGGCATGAATCTGGTGGCCAAGGAATATTGCGCGGCCAACGTAGACGAAGACGGCGTGCTGATACTCAGTGAGTTTGCCGGTGCCGCTGCGCAGCTGCAGAAGGGCGCGCTATTAGTGAATCCACACGACGTGGAGGCGGTCGCCGATTCCATTTACCAGGCGGTTACTATGGCCCCGGAGGAGAGGCGCGCACGCATGCGCCGGCTACGGCGCGCGATCCGGGACACCGACATATTCTGGTGGGTCGACTCCTTTTTGCGTGCAGCGATCGAGAAGGACCTCAGCCACTTTCCACTTGCAGAAGAATCGATGCTCGATGTCGAGTCTGTTTTGACGCAATGAGCAGCATCACCTAGGCTGTGATCATGTGCGTCGTGGCCGAGCCCAATAACTTCGATGAAGCCTGGCGTTGACCACCCCCGCCTGCATTTCGATGCAGTGATCTTCGACATGGACGGGGTGGTTACCGATACCGCCAAACTGCATTCAGCGGCTTGGAAGCAGTTATTCGATGCCTACTTGCAGCGTCATGCCGAGCAGCGCCAGGAAACCTTTGTACCCTTCGACAGTCGGCACGACTACCTCGCTTACGTAGATGGCAAGCCGCGCTACGAGGGCGTGCGCAGCTTCCTCACAGCACGCGGCATAGAGCTGCCCTATGGCGACCCTGCCGACGGCGCCGGCGCGGAGACCATCTGCGGGCTCGGCAATACCAAGGACGAAATATTTGAGCGCATGTTGCACGAGCAAGGACCCGATGTGTTCGCCTCGACGGTCACGCTGATCGAGCAGCTCAAGGCCCATGGCATCAAGATCGGCATCGTGACCTCGAGCAAGCATGGTGAGGACGTCTTGCAGATGGCGGGCCTGGAGGCGTTGTTCGAGGTACGCGTCGATGGTGTCGTGGCGGAACGCCTAGCCCTCAAAGGCAAACCCGATCCCGATATATTCATCAAGGCCGCCGAGCTGCTTGGGATCAGTGCGGCTCGCGGCGTAGTGGTGGAAGACGCCGTTTCGGGTGTGCAGGCAGGACGTCAAGGGGGCTTCGGGCTGGTGATCGGCATCGATCGAGGCCACAATCGCGAGGCGCTCGCCGCCAACGGGGCGGACATGGTTGTCAATGATCTCGGCGAAACCAGTGTCGAGGCCATCGATGCCTGGTTCACGGCGGCACTGCCGTCCGCCCTCGCTCATCGCGGGGAGATCGAGCAGCGCTTGGCCGGCCGGCAGGCAGCCGTGTTCCTCGATTACGACGGTACGCTCACACCGATCGTGGCGCGCCCCGAACTGGCGGTCATGTCAGACGCCATGCGTCGGACGGTGGACGCGCTCGGGCGCCGCTGTCCCACAGCGATCGTCAGCGGCCGGGGCCTCTCTGACGTTGCTCGCTTGGTCGGCCTTGACGATCTGTACTATGCCGGCAACCATGGCTTTGAGATTAGCGGCCCCGGTCACACGGCGATATCCTACGAGCCTGGCAAGCAATTCGTATCCGCGGTCGATGCAATCAGTACGCGCATCGAAGCGGGTATCGCCAAGATAGAAGGCGCGTTTGTCGAGAACAAATCGTATTCGCTGTCCGTACATTATCGCCTCACCGCCCCTGAGCGGGTGTCGGAGGTGGAGCGGATTGTAGATAGGGCGTTGCAAGAGTTTCCAACCCTGCACAAACGTCATGGCAAGAAGGTGTTTGAAATCCGCCCGAAGATTGACTGGGATAAGGGCAAGGCGGTGCTATGGTTGTTGGAAGCACTACACCTCGATGGACCCGAGGTGTTGCCGATTTACGTGGGAGACGATGTAACGGACGAAGATGCATTCGCCGCCCTCAAACAGCGCGGCATTGGTGTGCTGGTGACCGATGTTCCGCGTCCGTCCGCGGCCGATTATTCCTTGCGTGACACCGAGGAGGTCAGGCAGTTTTTGCAGATCCTTGCGACACTCACGCGCGGCAACGCATCATGAACGACTGGTCGCTGGTCTATGACAGCTTCGATCCGCGGAAACAGGCGCTGCGTGAAGCGTTGTGTACCCTCGGTAACGGTTGTTTCGCTACGCGCGGTGCTGCCGAGGAAGCACAGGCCGACGAGATCCATTATCCAGGTACATACCTCGGCGGTGGCTACAATCGTCTGGATAGCTTCATCGCCGGTCGCCGCATCACCAACGAAGATCTGGTGAACTTCCCCAATTGGTTGCCGCTGAAGTTCCGTCCCGAGAATGGAGACTGGTTCAACTTGATGGCGGTCGAGATCCTCACCTATCGCCAGGAGCTCGACATGAAAAGCGGGATATTGACGCGCAGTGTGCGCTTTCGCGACCATCAGGGCCGCGAATCGACGGTCAGCAGCCGGCGCTTCGTACACATGGCGGAGCCCCACCTGGCGGCGATCGAGTACCGTATTACGCCGGAGAACTGGAGCGGTCGGATAACCGTGTGCTCGGCGCTCGATGCATCCGTCATCAACGCCGGGGTGACGCGCTATCGCGAGCTCAACTCCAAGCACCTGCAAACGATTGCACGCGGTGCGCACGGTCCTGATACGGTTTACCTATTGGTGCAAACCACGCAGTCGCATATTGGCATGGCCGAGGCGGCACGCACGCGTATATACGTGGGCCCCCGTGAGATTGCCGCGCAGCGGCGGTTGCTCGAGGAGCAGGAGTCCGTTGGCCAAGAGCTCGTGTTCAGCCTCGCTGTGGGACAAACGGCGACGGTGGAGAAAGTCGTGACCCTATACAGCTCACGCGAGTGGGCAATCAGCGAACCCTCGCAGGAGGCATTGCTAGCGCTTGAGCGCTGCGGGCGCTTCGGCGAGTTGCTGGACTCGCACGTCACCGCCTGGCAGGCCCTATGGCGGAAGTGTGACGTGACGCTTAGCGCGCGCGACTCCGAGCAGGGCGTGTTACGGCTGCATATTTTTCACCTGTTGCAGTCGGTGTCGCCCAACAGTATCGGCCGTGATGTCGGTGTGCCTGCCAGGGGCCTGCATGGCGAGGCCTACCGCGGGCATATCTTCTGGGATGAGCTGTTTATCTTTCCCTTTTACACCTTCCGCATTCCGGAGATCACCCGCAGTCTGTTGCTATATCGTTACCGGCGACTACAGACTGCTCGCTGTCTGGCGGACCAGGAAGGTTACAGCGGTGCCATGTATCCATGGCAGAGCGGCAGTAACGGGCGCGAGGAAACCCAAGAGGTTCATCTCAATCCGCGCTCCGGTACGTGGGGACCGGACCTCAGTCGCCGGCAGCGCCACGTCAATGCCGCCATCGTCTACAACACCTGGCAGTATTTCATGCTCACGGGCGATCGCGAGTTCATGTCCTTCTACGGCGCGGAGATGATCCTTGAAATCGCCCGCTTTTGGGCCAGCATTGCGAGCTACAACAAGCGCACCCGGCGTTACGAGATCACGGGTGTAATGGGTCCAGACGAATATCACGAAAAGTACCCGGACTCCGATGAGCCGGGTGTTAAGAACAATGCCTACACGAACGTGATGGCGGTGTGGGTGCTGGAGCGGGCGTTGGAGACGCTCGACTTGCTCGCGCCAGAGCGCAGACGCGAGCTGCGACAGAAGATCGGCTTGCGAGCCGAGGAGCTTAAGCGCTGGACCGATATCACCTGTAAGATGACGATTCCCTTTCATGGTGATGGCATCATCAGCCAGTTCGAGGGCTATGAAAAGCTGGAGGAGTTTGATTGGCGTGGCTACAGGGACAAATATGGCAACATCGAGCGCCTCGACCGTATCCTCAAGGCCGAAGGCACCTCGCCAGATCGCTACAAAGTATCAAAGCAGGCTGACGTACTCATGCTTTTTTACTTGCTGCCGCCAAAGGAGCTGCGTCGTATTTTTGTTAGGCTCGGCTACGAGTTCGATGACGACATGGTCAAACGCAATGTAGAGTACTACATGCAACGTACGTCGCACGGGTCCACTTTGAGTAAAGTAGTGCATGGCTCCGTGCTCGATCGCATCGATCGCAGCCATGCCTGGGGTATGTTCTGTGCGGCACTCGAGAGTGACGTGGCCGACGTGCAGGGCGGGACGACACCCGAGGGCATACACCTGGGGGCGATGGCGGGCACGGTGGATATCGTGCTGCGCCACTATGCCGGCATCGACACCACGGCTGAGGTCATTGCCTTCTATCCCAGATTGCCGCCAAACTTGCATGGTTTGCACTTGCGGTTGCGTCATCGTGGACAGTGGTACGAACTTGATATAAACGACAAGAGATTTAGCCTGTCGATTGACGAGGACGAACGCGAGCCGGTGACGGTCAATGTCCAGGGCAAACGCCTGAAGTTGAAGCCCGGTACTATCCACGCGTTTGCGCTGGCGCCGCGCAAGGCGAACCGTCTTACGGTGGTTAAAGGCAGGGGCAAGGCGCGACGTGCCTAGTTGAGAATACGCGCAGCGCTCGGCCGAAGGCTGGCGTACTGGCGCTGTTGTCAGCGCGGTGGGCGATGAGGAGCGGTGAAGCGAATGTCGTCAACGGGTGTCTATCTAAAGCAGGTGCAAACGGGTGATTTGGTCGAGATCCTGGATGTCGTTGCGCTTTTCGATCCATGCAAGGCGACGGTTGCAGGTCGCTACCACGCAGGCGAGGAATTGCAGGAGGCCGAGCAATTTGCCAAATCGGCATTGGTCTTTCCCTCGGGCGAGCGCCTGCCACGTTGCTGGCTCGATCCGGATTATAAGAACGTCTAGACCCTCTCCCCTCCCCCTTGCCCTCTCCCACGAGGCGAGGAGGATGAGAGCATACTGGGGCAGGGCCATGCACTCGGCCCAATCGCGATTGCCGGTCGGCGCTACATTACTTCCCTCGCCCCTTTTGGGGGAGGGCCAGGGAGGGGCGGCTTTAAAACGTCAACTTTCGGTAGATGTCCGCCACCTTCAGCGGTAAACGGCCCACTCTATCGATGAGCGTATAGTTAACGGCGCCGTACATGTGCGGTAAATAATCACGCGCCTCGGTATCGATGGTGACACAAAAAGGATGAATGCCCAGTTGCTTTGCCTCGATCAGTGCCTGGCGCGTGTCCTCGATACCATAGTCGCCGCCGTAGCCGTCGTAATCATCGGGTTTGCCGTCGGATAGCGTAATTAGGAGCTTGGTGCGGGCGTCAACGTCCTTCAACAGCCGACTCAGGTGGCGAATGATGACCCCCATGCGCGTGTAGTCTTGGGGTCGCATGCCGTTGATCCGAGCCTTGACTGCATCGTCGTAGGCTTCAGCAAAACTCTTAACGCGGAAAAGCTCGCAGCGTTTGCGCGTCATGCCCGAGAAACCGTAGATCGCATACCGGTCGCCGAGGACCTCGAGGGCCTCGCATAACAGTACCAACGCCTCACGCTCGGCGTTGTTGACCCAGCCTTTAGTAGAACCACTCATGTCGACCATGAACATCACGGCGATATTTCGGTCAATCTTGTGCTTGTTAGTGAAATGGCGCTCGTTCATCTCCATGCCATGACGCATATCGGCGTAGCCGTCGACCACGGCGTCGTAATCGATGTCGTCACCGTTTTTTTGTCGCTTGAGCAGCTTGTCCTCGCCGCGCAAAGCTTCAAAGGTTGTTCGCAGATGCGCCACCAGACCGCTGTATTTCTTCAGCGTGTCTTCGACAAAAGGTTTATCCAGCGGATGCACATCGAGCTCGCGCAGGACACACCAGTTCTTCCTATAGTGTTGGCGCCGATAGTCCCACTCGTTGTACAAGAATGCCCCCTCCTCATGGTAGATGCCCTGCCAGACGTCCGCCGGGTCTCTCTTGTTGGCGCGCTTGTGGTAATAGCCGTCTCCGCCCACCTGCAGGCACTCCGGCGGAATGTCGCCGAAATCCTGAATTATGGATGTCATCAGTGCGCGTATATCATTGGGAGGCACGATTGGCTTGCCGTCCAGCTGTAGCTCAAAGTCACTGCGTTCGGGATGTTGCGCATCGTAGGTGGTCTGGATGCGGAAACGCTCGAGTACTTCCTCGGCAACGGTTGCGCGATCTTGGCCAAGGTCCCGCAGCAAACGCGCGAGCGCCACGTTGAGGGCGCCGCGTTCATAGGCGCTACGTTCCCTGAGTATACGTTCGACGCGCTCCGGAAAGAGCACGCCTTGATAGCACAGCGACCGCGGCAGCTCGGCGTCGTATAGTTGCGGCAGTAAACTTAGGCTGTCCTCAACCGACGCATCTGCTTGGCGCAAGCGCTTGATCGCCGTGCCCCAGGCGCTCGGGTAGCTGACACCCCCGAGCTTGTCCTGCAGCTGCGTCATCTCTCTGCGCAGACCTGCGAGCTCGGCACCGATGCGTGCATCGAGGCGCACGGTTTCCAGGGCGTGAAACACGCGCACAGCCTTCGCTGGATCCTCGTAATCTGCACTGACTTGCGACAGTCTTAAACGGCCAGCGCTCGCATGATACTTTTCACCTGCGGGTGGCCGAAACGTGCCGTACCAGGTCTGTGCCCAGAGGTGCGCTGCCATGGCTTTGTACAGGCGAAAATTGTCGCGTGCCTCGCGAAACAGAGTAAGTCGCGCGGGCAGGAATAAGGTCTGCGTGTCGGTGTACACCCCTTCGCTGGCCTTGAGTCTGAGCTCGCGCCCCGACAGCCCCTGCAGGAACAAGTGGATGATCCCCGCAACGTCGTCAAACCGAACGCCATTGACACGCGCCTGCAGCTCTTGTGTGTATTGCGGGAGCTCGTCCAATGCCGCTACTGCCGGATACAGTCCGTTGCTGTCATAGACATCCATCGCCTGTATCACCCAGTCCTCGATGCCGGATGTGTCGAGCGTCTTCAGGGCGTCCGGCGTGCGGCGAGCAAACTGATAGGCGAGCTCGGCGTTGGTCTTGGCGATGATGTCCACCCAGCGCAGCACGAACTCCTGGTCCGGCCGCGCAAACTGCGCCAGCGCCTGTGCCAGACCACGGGCACTGCGTCGCGACGACAAGACCGCATCCAGATACTCGTCGAGCTTCTCTTCGATTTTCTCGATCTGGAAAGGTTCGTCAGACATGGTGTGAGGTTACGGAAGCAGCCATTGCAAGCCTGGCGCTGGCTAGAAAACACCCACGAACATGCTTGTTACTTTAGCCGCGTTACTCGTCTTTAAAATACGGACGCCCTTAGCTCATCAATGGCGGCGAGCATTTCTGGGTCGTCGGTCAAGGGCTCGGCAATGGCGCCGCGGCAGGCGGTAGCCGCGCCGACGCCAGCGGCCATCAGTTTGCCGGCATGGACCAGCAAGCGCGTGCTCGCTCCTTCATCGAGGCCGCTGCCTTTAAGCCTGCGGGTCATGCCCGCAAGCTGCACCAGCTTGGCAGCGGTTTCGTCATCAAGATCGGTTTCATGTTGAACGATCTTCTGTTCGAGTGCAGGGATGGGATAGTCAAATTCGATGGCGACAAAGCGCTGACGGGTGCTTTGCTTCAGATCCTTGAGCACGCTTTGATAGCCAGGGTTATAGGAAATGGCGAGACAGAACTCTCGTGGAGCACATAGCAGCTCCCCGGTCTTTTCCATCGGCAAGACTCGTCGATCATCTGCTAGCGGATGAATGATGACGGTCGTATCCTTGCGGGCCTCGACGATCTCGTCCAGGTAACATATGGCTCCGACACGCACCGCCCGGGCAAGCGGGCCATCCACCCACACCGTTTCTCCGGCGGTAATCAGATAACGGCCGACCAGGTCAGCGGCCGTTAAGTCATCGTGACAGGCAACGGTGATCAGTGGCCGTTGCAAACGCCACGCCATGTGCTCCATAAAGCGTGTCTTGCCGCAACCTGTGGGACCCTTGAGCAGAAGCGGCAGTCGTTTCTCGTGGGCTGCCTCGAAGAGCTTGATCTCTTGACCCAGCGGCTCGTAATAGGGCTCGAGCTCGATGCGGTATTCCTGCAATTCAAGGACGCGTGCTTCCACGATGTATTCGACCAGGCCGCGAGTGGATGCGAAGAACCAGTATGCCAAAAAGCTTCAGTGCAACAAAGCGTTACCGCAAAGAGACATGCTACGTGGACACAGGTGCTTTCGCTGATCAGTCTTCGGGGACACGACAATACGGCACGGTAACGCCAGCGTTATATCGCCGCGATGCCGATAAGCTGGTTGAGACGAGTGAGGAGAAGAAACGTAGCTTCGACTCTACGTTGGCGCGTGCGCGCTGCGAGCCCGGTGTTTGGCAGCAATGAAGTCTTTATGAGGTACATGGAGCAAGCCGGCGATCTTGCGCACCAAATGGTCCTCGTATTTGTCTGATTTGCCGTCGGCAAAGGCAATGCGCCACATCAATTCGACAACACGCACCTTTTCCTCGGCGCTGAACGATCTGTTGATCAAGGACGTGAACTGGTAGTAATCAGTTGCCTGGTTGACCTCTTCTTCAGCCAAGCGCAGCAGCTCCTCAGTCTCGCCCGCCGAGATGCCGAAGGTCGTCTGCACGGCTCGGGCGACGGCGGCCAGTTCTTCGGGTTTGATGTCGTAATCGGCGCGGGCCATCTCTATCAGCATCGCGCTCGTGGCTATCCGCAGGCGACGGCCGCGGCTCTCTTCTCGGGATGTGGCCGGCACCGCAATGTGTGTGTCGAAGAATTGCTTGATCGTACGCAACATGGATATTGTCCGCGGTCGCGCGATTATCGCAAATCGCGCCCACATGCGCATTGCGCTGGTAGGCGGCAAACAGCCCGCTGGGTCGTAGCGGTACGCGCACAGACGTGGGCAAGGTAAATGCTTTCCGTCGAGGCGCGCTAGCGTTACACTGTATCTGGCACAAGAAACCCGCCGGAACGATAATCCTTCCTGACTCACACCGGGGGTATGTTGTATGCCCGTGTCGTGGGTAACGATCGCCAGCACCGTCTCAGGCTACAAGAGCGTGTCACTAAGAGTCCTTTCGTGTCATAGGATGGCAATGGTCATTCCGTCGCTGCATGTGCACCAATCGCCTGGCTGTGAAAAGGGAGTGGCCGTATGAGGCGTGTGGTTGTGACGGGTGTGGGCATCGTTTCGAGCATCGGCAATAACAAAGAAGAGGTGCGCGCCTCCCTGCGTGCTGGCCGCTCCGGCATCGAGTATCACCAGGAGTATGCGGATCTCGGCTTTCGCGCCCATGTGCATGCGCCGATCCGCGTCAAGCTGGAGCAGTTTATGGATCGCAAGCTCAGGCGCTTCATGGGTGACGGCGCGGCGTTTAACTACCTCGCCCTCCTGGAAGCGATCGAGGATGCGGGGCTTGAACCGAATGAGGTATCCCATGAACGCACGGGCTTGATTGCAGGGTGTGGCGCCCCGTCCATAGAGACCACATTGCGTGCGTATGATGTCATGCGGACCAAAGGTGCGCGCAAGGTAAATCCGTTTACGGTTCCGCGGACGATGGCGAGCAGCAACGCCGCCTGTCTGGCGACGACCTGTCATATCAAGGGCGTCACCTACTCGATCAGCTCGGCCTGCGCCACCAGCGCTCACTGCATCGGTCATGCCACGGAGCTGATTCAGCTGGGGAAACAAGATCTCGTGTTTGCCGGTGGCGGTGACGAGGTGCACTGGTGCATGACGCTGGTGTTCGACGCCATGGGCGCCCTATCTTCGAAGTTCAATGACCGGGCGCAGACGGCGTCGCGTCCCTTTGACGCCGACCGCGACGGTTTCGTCATCTCCGGCGGCGGCGGCATCGTCGTAGTGGAAGAGCTCGAGCATGCCAGGGCGCGCGGGGCCAAGATTTACGGTGAAGTGGTCGGCTACGGTGCGACCTCGGATGGCTTCGACATGGTGCTGCCGTCAGGAGATGGCGCGGCGCGGTGTATGCGACAGGCATTGGCCACTGTTGATGGTCCCGTCGATTACATCAACGCCCATGGGACCAGCACGCCGGCCGGCGACCTATGCGAGCTCGAAGCGATAAAAGCGGTGTTTGGCGAGAATCTTCCACTGATCAGCTCGACCAAGTCACTCGGCGGCCACGCCATCGGCGCTGCGGGCGTGCACGAAGCCATCTACTCACTGCTGATGATCGAGTCAGGGTTTGTCTGTGCATCGGCCAACATCGAACACCTCGACCCTTACGCCGAGGGCATGCCTATTGTACGGGAGCGGCTCGACAACGTCTCTGTGCGTACGGTGATGTCGAACAGCTTTGGTTTTGGCGGCACCAACGCAGCCCTCGTATTCAGACGGCTGCAGTACTAGTTATCCATGTCACAGCCGCGCAGTGGCCGGAAGCAAGCGTGCGCCGAGCGGTCAATCCCGAGGGCGAAGTAGCATCAGCAGCTAAGCATTACTCGTAGCGAAGAATCCGCGGCACGCTTGTCTGAGCACGACCACGCCTTGTTCTAATACCCGGTAACGCCAACTCGGGGCACGCGGACAGAAACACTCCGCTATTTCAGTCTTAGCCCGCTGGCGCAAGGCGCTATCGTTAGCCCTATGGTGGTGTAGCCAATTTTCCCCGCGCAGGCAGCGTATCACCCGCAATAACGAGTAGGTGCCAAACTCGAGCGTCAATGCATACACTTCGGCTTCAGCCAAAGTGCGCGCACTCATCGCACCGATGTGGCCACTGACCTCGTAGGCCCCGACACCGCGTCTGCGGCTGGCAGCGACTGCCCGATTCCCAAACCACGCATTCAGCTCGTGCAGCACCCGCAGGTCTCCCGGGTGCGTCGGCAACAACCTGTAATGCCCGTAGCGCCCGAGACCCGTGTGCAGATCAATATGCAGCAAACACCGTGCGCTCGCGACGGGCGGGCTGCGAAGTATCTGTGCGAACACGCGAATCGATTCCTGCTGCTCATTGCCCCCGTAGAAAAGACCCAGGGGGAAGGCGTACTGTCCGCCAGCAATTGCCTGTAGCAGCGTATGCGGACCAAAGCGCAGAGCGTACAGCAACAACTTGCCGGTAAAGAAATCAGCTCTCGCCTCTAAGCCCTGAGGGCTGAGCAGTGTGGCCAACCTGGCGTAAGCGTCGTTGCTCGGCCCGGGGAACCGCTCCAGACCATTACGGTTCAAGTCGACATTGTTTTCGTTCGCGCGCCGCAGCCAGGCAAAGCCGTAGGGGTTAAGTGCATGAACCAGCAATACCCCACAGCCCTCGGTAAGGGCTGGGCCATCATTAAGCTCGTCGATAAAGCGCTGCTGGATGGCACTGCCAGCAAAACCCTCGACACCGTGAATGCCTGAGCTCACAAGCAATACGTGACGCGGCGATGGGTCGCCGAAGTAGGCAGTGTCAATACTGAGAGGTTTCGAGCCCGGACCCCGTGCGGCAAGGGGATATGCGCCGACGTTGGCGCTGGCTTTCCCCGCTAGCGCAACGAAACGCTCACGCGCCGCAAAGTAGTCGTTCGGGAAGTAGGCGAGCAGTGATTGAGGCGCCTTCACCGGCAAGCGGCGATCTGAGGACTATCTGCCCCCAGGGTCGACGCACTATGGGTACGCGCGAACTCCAGCAAGCGCTGGATAGGCCGCATGGCCTGTTGGCGCACCGACTCGTCGATGACGATTTCGTTGCTGCCATACTGCAAGGCGTGATGCAGCTTCTCGAGGCTGTTCATCGCCATCCACGGACAGTGCGCGCAGCTTTCACATGTCGCGCCGACACCGGCGGTCGGGGCCTCGAGAAAGACCTTGTCAGGGGCCGCCTGACGCAGCTTGTGCAGGATGCCGCTGTCGGTGGCGACAATGAACTTGCGCGCACTGAGCTGCTTGGCAGCCTCGATAATGCCCGTGGTCGAGCCCACCACATCGGCCTGGGCGATCACACCGGCAGGGGACTCGGGGTGCACCAGCACGGCCACGTCAGGATGCTTGCGCTTTAGCAGGCGCAGCAAATCGGCTTTGAACTCTTCGTGGACCACACATGATCCCTGCCACAGCACCATGTCGGCGTTAGTCGCTTTTTGCACGTAGTCGCCGAGGTAGCGGTCTGGCGCCCACAAAATCTTCTCGCCGCGTTGCGCGAGATGGCGAATGAGCTTGACGGCTATGCCGGAAGTGACCACCCAGTCTGCGCGCGCCTTCACCGCCGCGCCGGTATTGGCGTACACGACAACCGTCCGCTCCGGATGGGCGTCGCAGAAACGAGAGAACTCCTCGATGGGGCAACCTACATCAAGCGAGCAAGTGGCCCCCAAGTCGGGCATGATGACACGCTTTTCCGGATTGAGAATCTTGGCGGTCTCGCCCATAAAGCGCACACCCGCGACGACCAGCGTTCTCGCAGGGTGGGCGTGCCCAAAGCGAGCCATCTCGAGCGAATCCGATACCAGACCCCCCGTCTCGTCCGCTAAATCCTGCAGCTCAGGTGCGGTGTAATAATGTGCGACCAGCACGGCATCCTGTTCGATCAGCAGCCGTTTGATTTCGCCTACGAGCTCAACGCTGTCAACCCTCGGGGCTGCGGCGGGCGCGGTTTCAATCTGCTTGGCCAAGGGGCTCAGTAGCGCTTTGTTCATCATGGACCTCTCTGCGACGGCACTTACGCCTCGTTTTCCATTTGCTTACTTGATGATCTCGACCTTTCCCGGGAACTTGAGTCGGTAAAGGCAGGCCGGGCGGTGATTGCCATGGCGGCGTAGCTCGCCGGTCTTCTTGATGCGATTCAGGGACAGTACGCGCTTACGGAAGTTGCGCTTATCGAGCCCTTCACCAAGGATGATTTCATACACTGCTTGCAGCTCACTCAGGGTGAATGCCTCAGGCATGAATTGGAAAGCGATAGTCGAGTAATCTAGCTTCGCTACTAGTCGTTGGTGAGCCATGGCCACGATATCCGCATGATCAAAGGCCATCGGTGGTAAGTGGTCAAGTGCAAACCACGCTACCGCCTTGGCATCGCTGGCCGGTCGAACGGTGAGTTTGTCCGAGGGGATGAGGGCGTAGTAAGCGACCGAGATGACGCGTTCGCGCGGATCGCGGCGCGGCTTACCCCAGGTATGGAGCTGCTCAAGGTAAACGCCAGCGACGCCGGTTTCTTCTTCGAGCTCGCGTAGCGCGCAGGCATCCAGATCCTCGTCAATGCCAACGAAGCCCCCCGGTAGTGCCCAGCTTTCAGCGAACGGCGCGTGCCCGCGCTTAACCAGCAACAGCTGCAGTTTCTGTTCGCGAATGCTGAAGATCACGATGTCCGTCGTGACGGCGGGGTGCGGGTAGCTGTAACAGTAGGACATATCCGTATTTAGTGTAGTGGTTACACTAAGTCCCAAAGGATAGTGTGGATCCTACACTATGTCAACCCCAGTCGGTGAGGGACCCGAGTTGCAGGCAAAAAAAACCCCCTGTCCAAGGGGGTGGATAAGCCTCTAACCACTATTTCGTTTTTATTGCGAAGCTGGTTGCTCAGGCAGGGCGCTATCGCTCTCGGCCCGTCGGCGGGCTACGCGCCTCGCAGCTGCATCCTTTATGAGCGCAATCATCTGTTCGCCAAAGAGCACCTGTTTGAGTACGCGAAAGCCAAAACGTCACAAGCTCTCTCTCGTCCTCAAGCAAAGTATCGATCAACGCGGGCCCGATGGCAAAACCTTAATGAAGACAGGGCTTTTGACGAGCCGCCGCCGTCCATTGACATCCTAACTGCAGAGATAAAATAGATCCAGGCTGCGGCACTCGGCCTGCCAATCGTCGGGCCGCAAGGGCGTTTTTTCAGCACCAACTGGCGCTTATTCTCGGTTCAACTGGTTGTCGTGCTTGACCCCCCTGCTCCCTGCGGTATTCCCTTATAATTTGTATAACTTTTTGACGCGCACGATGTCATGTCGATGTTGCGGCAGCAGGCGTTGAAGCAAGAAATGCCCTTGTGGCAGCGGAACTGGAAACGATCGCCCAGTCCCCGCTGTAGCGGGACCAAGGGCTTTGTCTCATGCCATCGCTCAGGGGTCCACTCGCCCGCACGCGGGCGACCGCACCCCTGGGATCAACCGCGCTAGTCCTTCACCAACTGCACGTACGGCACCTTGCGGAATGTCCACTTGCCGCTGTCACGGTCGTAGGTCGAGTTGACGAAAACCTTCCAGTTCTCGTCGTCAATGTCCGGGTGGTCAGTCCGATAGTAATAGCCTGGATAGCGCGTCTCCTCGCGGAACTTGATGTGCCGCATGTGACACTCGGCGGTGATGATACGATGATAGTTCTCCCAGGCGCGTAGCAACTCATGCAGGTCTTTGGCGCGCATCTTCAACGAGTCCTCTTTGAGCATCTCGAGCTTGCGCTCGGCCACTTCCAGCATCTTCGAGTTGGTGCGATACCATGTCGCCACCCCGCCGACATACTCGTCCATGATCTTTTGCAGCCGTAACTGCAACATCTTGGGTGCAATGTAATTGGGATTGACGTCTATAGCAGTGGTGTAATCCTTGTGCTCGAGGAACGTGTGCACCGGCCGGTAGATCTCCTCGACGAGCTCATCGGCGCTGCGCCCGAGCTCGGGCTTCCAGTCCTTGTTGTCGAGCGCGAATTTGTACATGCCTTTGGCGGCGATTCGACCCTCGGTGAAGGAGCCGCTGGAGAATTTGTGACCCGAGGCACCGACACCATCGCCGGCCGTAAACAGGCCCTTGACCGTCGTCATACGGTTGTAGCCCCAATTCCATTCCGGTGGCGCCCCAGGAATGTCACTCGGCCCAGAGACCCAAATGCCGGCGCAGCCCGCGTGCGAGCCGAGCAGATAGGGCTCCGTGGGCATCAACTCGGAAGGCTGTTTCTCCGGCTCTATGTTCTCGCCGGCCCACACACCCGCCTGGCCGATCGTCATGTCGAGAAAGTCCTCCCATGCCTCGGCTTCCAGATGTTTGATCTCCTTTGGGGTCATGTTCTTGGCCAGCTCGGCCATCGCCGTCGGCGTGTCTATATAGATCGGTCCGAAGCCGTTGCGCATCTCTTCGAGCATCAAATGATTGCGCACGCACGTGCCGTAAGGCGGCTTGCCATACTTGCCGAAGCGCTCCAAGGTGTGCTTGTTTTTCTCCTGATAGTCCTCGCCATAGGCGTTCATGGTTTTCGCCTTGAATAGTAAGAACCACGCGCCTACCGGACCATAGCCGTCCTTGAATCGCGCCGGCACGAAGCGATTCTCCATCATGGTCATTTCGGCGCCGCACTCAGCGGCCATGGCGTAGGTGGAGCCTGCGTTCCACACCGGGTACCAGGCGCGTCCCATGCCTTCACCGACGGAGCGCGGTCGAAATACGTTCACCGCACCGCCCGCCGCCAGCAGGCAGCACTTGAACTTGTAGATATAGAGCTTATGTTCGCGCACGCTGAAACCGGCGGCACCGGCGACACGCGTGGGATCATTCTTGTCCGTCACCAACCGGACGGTGAACAGGTGCTCATTGATGTTTTCGACCCCCAGAGACTTCTTCGCAGCCTCTGCAACGATCCACTTGTAGGACTCGCCGTTGATCATGATCTGCCAGCGTCCCGAGCGGACCGGTTTGCCGCCGTCGACCAGGCGCTTGCCTTCGTTACCCGGCCGCTTCCAGATCGGCAGTCCCCACTCCTCGAAATTGTGCACTGAATCATCGACGTGCCGGCCTACGTCGTAGACCAGGTCTTCGCGAATGATTCCCATGAGGTCGTTACGCACGTAGCGCACGTAATCGGAGGGATCGTTTTCACCCATGTAGGTGTTGATCGCTGAAAGGCCCATCGCCACGGCGCCAGAGCGGTCGATGGCGGCCTTGTCGACCAATTTGATCTTGAGATCGCTGCCCTCGGCCCAGCGCATGATCTCGAAGGCGCAGCCGCAGGCGGCCATGCCACCGCCGATGATCAGGATATCGACCTCTTCCTGGATGATCTCGGGTTTTCCGAAAACGTACTCCTGAGCCATCTCTGATCTCACCCGATTAGTACGCTTAGCGTCGAAGGCACGGTTCAGCCATGGATAAACTGGCTCTTGTCGCAGGTATGTGTGCTATGGGTGAAGAGCAGATCGTGATTAGTGAGTTCGTCGGCATTGGCTTCGGGCTTGCCGGTGTAAGGGGTGATGGAACCGTCCGCGGTAGTGCGGATAGGAAACTTGAAGTGTTTCATGTTGCCGTTGCGAAAGCGGATCGTCCACATGATGGCATCGGTGCCGCGCAATGGTTGCACCATCCCACCCAAAGGCACGACGTCAGCATAGTGCCGCACCTCGATGGCGTTCTGTGGGCACACCTTGACGCAGGCGTAACATTCCCAGCACTGCTCGGGCTCCTGGTTATAGGCCTTCATCGCGTGGCCGGTCTCCGACCCGTTCTTGTCGAGCTTCATCAAGTCGTGCGGACAGATGTACATGCAAGCGGTCTTGTCTTGGCCTTTGCAGCCATCGCACTTCTCGGTGAGCACGTACGTCGGCATGGTATTTCTTGTTTAATTAGAGCTGGCCTGTCAGCTGATGAACGTGGGTATCTTTTTTTAAGGCAAGATCCGTTATCGCGCCGAGTGGCCAGCTAGGTGGACCTCGACGTTGTCCGCGTCCGACAGGCTAGCATAGTACTGGCGCAACACCTCTAGCACCTCCGGGCGGCTGAAGTGTTCCGGCACCGGCTCCCCTTCCGATAGCGCCTTGCGCAGCTTTGTGCCCGACAGCAGCAGTCTCGCCGAATCGTCATGTGGACAGGTGCGCATGGACGCCATTCCATCGCAGCGGTCACACCAAAATGTCCAGTCGATCTTCAACGGACGGGTCTCCAGCGCATCGCGCGGGATCTCGTCGAAAATATGGTGCGCGTCAAAGGGGCCGTAGTAGCTGCCGACACCGGCATGGTCGCGCCCGACGATCAAATGCGAGCACCCGTAATTTTGGCGAAACAGCGCATGCAACAGCGCCTCACGGGGGCCTGCATAGCGCATATCCAGCGGATAACCGGCGTGCACGGCTGTCGCAGCGTCAAAGTAGTGTTCCAACAGCGTGTCGATGGCACGGGCGCGCACCTTCGCCGGAATATCGCCCGGTTTCAATTTACCAAGTAGGGAGTGGATGAGCACGCCATCACATACCTCGATGGCGATCTTCGCCAAATATTCGTGCGAACGGTGCATGGGATTGCGTGTCTGTAGGGCAGCGACTGTGGTCCAGCCCTTGTCCTCGAACAACTGGCGGGTTTGAGCCGGCGTCAGGAATAGCTCTGGGTACTCTTGCGGAAACTCGCCCTCAGACAGCACTTTAACCGGGCCGGCGAGGTTGATCTCCCCCTGCTGCATGACCATACCTACACCGGGATGGTCGTGGTCCGTGGTCTTGAAGACACTGACGCACTCATGGGCCTTGTCGATGGTGTATTTTTCCGTGACCAGCATAGTCGCCATGATCTGCTCGCTTTCGGCATCGACAAGGGCAATTTGTGCGCCCTCGCGAATACCGTCAGCCGTCACCTGATCCGTGGAGAGCGTAATCGGTATAGGCCAAAACAGACCGCTCGCCGTTTTCATGCCGTCACAAACGCCTTCCCAGTCAGTGCGCGTCATAAAGCCATCGAGCGGGGTGAAGCCGCCGATTCCGAGCATGATCAGATCGCCGACCTCGCGTGAACTCAAACGCACTTGTGGCAGGCTGGCCGCGCGCGCAAGCTCCTCGGCCAAGGCCTCACCCTGCAGCAGTCGGGGTTTCAGTTCATCGCTGCCGTGTGGACTGACAAGCCTGGTCATGTAACTCCGGGTACCTTGGGGGCGCAGCAAGGCGCCAGAAATACACTGTTGAGCAATGGGCGCTGCTTATAGCCGCCTCGACCATAAACCATTCAGGATGGTGGAATTCAGGATCGGTAATAAATACTGATCGCTCATGCCACGCAACCCCGTCACGCAGACGAATAACCTTATAGTAAATATGCTTAAACGTCGAGGCAGTAAGACTGCCCAACGAGGGGTGCCCTGACAATAGCGCAATCTGGGTAGAACGACCTCACCAGCTTGGATGTCCGCACACACAGCTCCGGCCGCCGGGATACCAGAGCCGGGTTACAGGACAGCTGCTTTATGGGGTCTTCTTGCTGGGGCCGGTGCCGCTGGCGCTCGACTCGAGGCTCTTTAGCTCCCGGTAGCGCTGTAAGTCGTCTTCCGCCTGGCGCGTGATCGTCTCTTGCTCCTGCCGCTTGGCCGCGATCATGGCCTCGTGGCGAATGATCTGGACCCGTGTCTTATCGATCTGGCTCGCCAGGTCTGTCGGGACCTCACGCCCGTTCTGTTTAGCTTTGATGGCCTGGGCCTCCATGCGCTCGAGCGCGGCACGCAGCGGCTTTACCGTCGCGTCGGCGGCGCTGATGGTGTACTCGATTTGTGCCAATTTGCGGTCGCGGATGTAAATGATGTCTTGCTCGTGCCCGTAGGTCCCCAGCAGCTGCTGGTCGCGCCGTGCCTGTTCTTCAGCCCGTTTGCGCTCTTCCTCGAGCTCAACTTGCCGTTTTTCACGCGCCTGCAGCTCCTCGGCGGTGGGTGGCGCCTTGATCACACCCCGCTTTACACCCCTGTTGGAGAGCTCGATGATCTTCGAGCGCTCACATTCTTCGGCGGCGCGATCGCCATAGTGCCACTTACCTTGTGTATCCTGACATTTCTTGATCTTTGCGCTACCACCGGAACTGGCAGCATCAACGGGTGCAGCCATGAACGGCACGGCCGTGACCATAAACATAAACAGTACCCATTTCCTTGCCATGCAGCACCAAAGGGGTTTCAGGGGGATTTCTTTTCAAGTTAGGCACTGACCTTCAGCATTGTCAACCAAGGTATCTGCCATGCCGCGCGGCTGGTCGCGAAACCACCGCGTTTCACGCGCCGTAGGTCTTTCGATAAGCGGCAATGGCCTGCAACTCGTGCGCCGATTCGCCCCTTTCCGCAAGATAAGCGACCAGAATATCGAGATTTGCGATGCTGATGACGGGCAAGCCATAGGCGCGCTCGACCTCCCGCACTGCCGAACACTCGGCCCGCCCGCGTTCCTGGCGGTCAAGCGCGATCGCCACACCGGCAGGTGCGGCGCCCGCCTCCTTGATAATTTCTACCGCCTGTGCCACGGAAGTTCCCGCCGAGATCGCGTCGTCAATAATGAAGATGCGGCCTTCCAGCCGTGCACCGACAATGACGCCGCCTTCGCCATGACCCTTGGTCTCTTTTCGCCTGAAGGCATAGGGCACATCGCGCTGGTGTTGATCGGCGAGCGCAATGGCGGTGGCAACCGCCAACGGGATGCCCTTGTAGGCAGGACCGTAGACCATATCGAACGCCACGCCCGCGTCCAAGATGGCCTTTGCATAGCAGCGTCCAAGGCGGGAAAGCTTATTGCCCGAGCTAAACGCGCCAGCGTTAAAAAAGTAAGGGCTCAAGCGGCCCGACTTCAATCGGAACTCGCCGAAGCGGATAGCGCCGACCTCCATGGCGAAGGCAAGAAACTCGCGCTGATACGGTTTCATTGTTGCCAAGATACAAGAATCACGATACAAGCCACAAGTCGCTTCGTGGGCGTCGACCGCCTTGCATCGCAATCATGCGCATCATCACCATCAACGTGAATGGCATTCGTGCTGCCACCGGCAAGGGACTGTTTCAATGGCTGCACAGGCAGCGAGCTGATGTCGTGTGCGTGCAGGAACTGCGGGCCAAAGTGGATCAGCTCACACCGAAAATTCTCGCTCCCAAGGGTTTTCATGGCTATGTTCACGATGCCGATAGAAAGGGCTACAGTGGTGTCGGCCTTTACTGCAGGCGTCAACCGGATCGCTTGTGCCTCGGTCTGGGGTGGCCCGACGTGGATGCCGAAGGACGCTATATCCAGGCAGATTTCGGTGCCCTCAGCGTGGTCTCGGTATATTTACCGTCGGGCTCGAGCGGCGAGCGCCGCCAGCAGGTGAAATACCGCTTTATGAAGCGCTTCATGCCATTCTTGAAGGCGGCGCGCGGCGATGGACGCGAGTACCTATTCTGTGGCGATTGGAACATTGCCCACAAGAACATCGACTTAAAGAACTGGCGTGGCAACCAAAAGCACTCCGGATTTCTGCCCGAGGAGCGGGCCTGGATGGACAAGGTGCTGAACGACGTAGGTCTAGTGGACGTGTTCCGGACTCTGAATACGGAGCCGGATCAGTACACCTGGTGGTCCAATCGCGGGCAGGCCTGGGCCAAGAACGTCGGCTGGCGCATCGACTATCAGATCGCCACGCCGGGGATCGCCAAGACCGCTGTCGCCGAGTCCATCTACAAGCGCAAGCGTTTCTCCGACCACGCGCCGCTCATAGTCGACTATCGCTACGAGCTCTAGATCGCTGATGACTCGAAGATCGTTTGCAGACTGGCGCGAGGCGATAGCCGTCTATCGCCAGCCGCGCGTCATTGGCATGTTATTTCTGGGCTTCTCGGCGGGCCTGCCGTTCCCACTGGTTTTCACCACCTTGTCGACCTGGCTCCGCGACGTCGGCGTGAATCGGACGACCATCGGGTTTTTCGCCTGGATCGGCATCACCTATTCCATCAAGGTGTTCTGGTCGCCGGTTGTCGACCGAGCGCCCTTATTCTTGCTGACGCGTTGGCTGGGACAGCGACGGGCGTGGATCCTGTTGGCACAAGCAACGATTGTCGCAGGCCTGGTCGGCATGGCACGAACCGACCCCACCCAGGACATCGCGTCTATGGCGCTGTTCGCGCTACTCGTCGCTTTCGCATCCGCCACGCAGGATGTCGCGATTGACGCCTACCGCATCGAGGCCGTCCCCGGGGAGCTTCAGGGCGCCATGGCGGGTATGTATCAAAGCGGCTGGCGTATCGCCGCGGCCCTGGTCGGCGGGGCCGGGGCATTGCACCTAGCGCAGTACCTCTCATGGACCACGAGCTATGTCGTCATGGCCTTGAGCATGCTTATCGGGATCGTGACGGTGTTGATAGTACGCGAACCCGACCGCGTCATCGGCGCCAGCACGGTTATGAGCGAGCAACGGGTCGTGGACTATCTAGAACGCGCCGCCCATGTGCCGTATGTGCTGAGAATTCCCACCGCCTGGTTCATCGGCGCCGTGATTTGCCCCTTCACCGAGTTTTTCCAACGCGTCGGCTGGTGGGCGATGCTGATTTTGCTGTTCATAGGCATCTATCGTATCAGTGACATCGTTCTCGCCAATATGGCTTATCCGTTCTACATCGACCTCGGCTTCACGTTGAGTGAGATCGCAAACATCGCCAAGGTTTTCGGTGTCGTCATGACCATTATCGGTGCCATCGTAGGGGGAGTGCTGGTTACGCGCTTCGGTGTCATGCGGATTTTGCTACTCGGCGCTGTGCTCGTCGCCGTGACCAACCTGCTGTTTGCACAACTGGCGATGACGGGCAAGAGTCTGGAAGGGCTGGCGGTGGTGATCAGTGCCGACAACTTTTCAGGTGGTCTAGCCGGATCCGCATTTATCGCCTATCTGTCGCGACTCACCAACACCGCCTACACGGCCACGCAGTACGCACTGTTCAGCTCGTTGATGACACTGATGCCAAAATTTATCTCCGGGTTTTCCGGCCTGATCGTGGACAGCTTCGGATACGTATCGTTCTTCATCTATGCCTCGGCGACCGGCATTCCTGGCATTCTGTTGGTGCTGTATCTGATGCAGCGAACCCGCGTGGATGAGACGGCGATCATGGGGGCGACCGCAGTGGATCCCCCGCGCGCCAGCCGCGACAAGGCTTAGACGCGCTTGCCAGCAGATCGGACCCCGAGCCCAGCGGGAGTTCTTGCCGGCGCCCGGACGCGTGCAACCTTGATCTTTCCCTTGTGACCCTGGAGCAGTTCGACCTTTGTCTTGGCCGTGCCGAACTGTTGGGCCAGGAAGCTAATAAGGCGCGCGTTGGCCTCGCCGTCTACTGGCGCAGCGGCGATGCGCACCTTCAGACAGTCGCCCACGATACCCGCAAACCCATCGCGGTTGGCACGCGTTTGAATCTGCAAACGCAGGATCAAGTCGCCGCCATCCCAGCGGTACCAGGACATCAGCTAGCCCAGCAGGCTTGCCCCGTAACCCTTCAACGGCTGGACCGCGATGATCAAAGTCAGATAGAGCAAGATAAACACGGCGATGGGTGACAGATCGAGACCCGCCAGAGGAGGGACCAGTCGGCGCGCCGGGCGCAGAAGCGGTTCAGTAAGGCTTCTCAGCAAACCGAGCACGGGATTGTGATAGCCATAAGGAACGAACCAGCTCAGTATCACGCGCGCGAAAGTGGTGACAATAAAGACGTACAACGTCAATTCGAGCAGCTCTGCGACTGAGAACAGCAACAGCCCCACTATGTTGGCCGAGCGGCCGACGATAAGCAGTAGCAGGTAATTCTTCAGGCATTCCAGGATGAGCAACAACGCTAGCGCCGCCAAGTCGAGACCGTAAAGTCCAGGAATCATGCGCCGCAGCGGCAGCAAGGCCGGGTTGGTAACCTTTACCAGTGCCTGCGAGAAAGGATTGTAGAAGTCTGCGCGCATGAGCTGGAATAAGAAGCGCAGCAGCACCGCGAGGATGTAAAGCGAGAACAGTATGTCAATTAGAAAAAGCGCGGCCCTGACTAGCGGAGCTCCCATTATGCCTCCCCCAACAGATCCGCAAGCTCGCGCGAGCGCGCGGTGGCGGCCTCGATGGCCGCGGTGAACAGTCGTTCCACCTGTCCCTCCTGTAACACCTGTATTGCGCGCTCGGTGGTGCCCCCCGGCGAGGTTACGCGCCGGCGCAGCTCCGCCGGATCGGTACCGCCCTCGAGCGCCATCTTGGCAGCGCCATACGCGGTCTCCAGCGTTAGCAAGCGCGCGGTGGCCGCCTCCAGCCCGGCCTCGATGGCTGCACGCTCGAGTGCTTCCATCACCAAAAAGAAATAGGCGGGCCCACTCCCGGAGAGCGCCGTCACCGCGTCTAGCAGTTCTTCCCGTGGTAACCACACGGCGATGCCAACAGCACGCAAGATTGATTCAGCTATATCGCGTTGCTCCGCGTTCACGCGCCGATTTGCAAACATGGCGGAGGCGCCGGAGCCGACAAGCGCCGGCGTATTGGGCATTACGCGCACAATGGCAAGGTTCCCGCCTAACCAGCGCTCCAGGTCGGTAATGCGCACGCCAGCTGCGATCGAGACGATCAGCGGACGCTCTTGTTGGACGATCGGGGCAAGTTCCTCGGCGACTGGCTTAAGCGCCTGTGGCTTAACCGCCAGCACAACGATCCCAGCGTCCGTCACGGCCACGCTGTTATCGGCGCACACCCGCACGCCGAGTAGGTCTTCGACAGCGCGGCGTTGCTGCGGGTCGTTGTCGGCGAGCACCAGTCTTGCACGGTCCCAGCCGCTCTTGAGCAGCCCCCCGGCCATACTGCGGCCCATATTGCCGGCGCCAATGAACGCTATGGTCGGTTGGGTCATACCTGGCTGTTATTCTTCAAACTCTGGAACCCGGGATAAGGGGAGTTTAAAGCCCCGCCGCCCTTGGTAAAAGCGCGGTATCAGCTGCTGACGCGTCCCGCGTAGCCTCGCCCGCGGCTACATTAAGGCAGCTGGGGGAAAAACATCCACCTTGTTTGTTTTTCAGGCGATTTTATACTAAGAATTAACTAGCGCGTGTAAGGTGCTAACTATTAGGCGCAAAATTGCCACCCGCACGGCAAGACTAAGTCCGGAGAACCTATGGATATCGCTGAACTACTGGCGTTCGCGCAAAAGCACAACGCCTCCGACCTGCACTTATCTGCAGGACTGCCCCCGCTGATCCGCGTGGACGGTGAAATCAAGCGCATCAATGTCGATCCGCTCGATGACCGCACCGTGCACAACATGATCTACGACATCATGAATGACAAGCAGCAGAAGGACTACGAGGAGTTCCTGGAATGCGATTTCTCCTTCGAGCTGCCCAAGATCGCCCGCTTTCGCGTCAATGCCTTCAACCAGCTGCGCGGGCCGGGAGCAGTCTTCCGTACGATCCCGACGAAGGTGCTGACGCTTGAGCAGCTCGGCACCCCGGCGGTGTTTAAGGACATCGCCAATAACCCTCGCGGGCTGGTGCTCGTGACAGGGCCCACGGGCTCCGGTAAGTCGACCACGCTGGCAGCGATGATTGATTACATCAACGACAATCGTCACGAGCATATTCTGACGATCGAAGACCCGATCGAGTTCGTCCACACGAGCAAGAACTGTTTGATTAACCAGCGCGAGGTGCACCGTGACACCCTCGGCTTCACTGAGGCGCTGCGCTCATCGACGCGCGAAGACCCGGACGTGATTTTGGTCGGTGAGATGCGGGACCTCGAGACCATCCGGCTCGCCCTGACCGCGGCCGAGACTGGCCACCTGGTGTTCGGTACGTTGCACACGAGCTCGGCTGCCAAGACTATTGACCGCGTGATCGATGTATTCCCCGCCGCCGAAAAAGACATGGTGCGGGCGATGATGTCGGAGTCACTGCGGGCCGTGATCTCACAGACGCTTCTAAAGAAAATCGGCGGCGGCCGGGTGGCGGCGTGGGAGATCATGATCGGCGTTCCGGCGATTCGCAATCTGATTCGCGAGAACAAGGTTGCGCAAATGTACTCGGTGATACAAACGAGCCGGAATGAGGGCATGATAACGCTGGATCAATATCTGCAGGATCTCGTACGCCAACGGCTTATCTCGATCGAAGACGCGCGCACCAAGGCCGTTAACAAGGAAAATTTTGGCGGTGGCATGCCTAAAGCCGGTAGCGCCGCCGCTGTCGGAGGTGGAGCGAAGCGCTAATGGTTTTCAGCGACCTGCTTAAGCTGATGAAACACAAAGGGGCATCCGACCTCTTTATTACTGCCGGTGTGCCCCCGAGCATCAAGGTCGATGGCAAGGTCATGCCGGTGACCAAGCAGGGACTGACACCCGAGCAGTCGCGTGCCTTCGCGTACGGCATCATGAACGAAGAGCAGCGTCGTCAGTTCGAGGCCAGCAGCGAGTGCAACTTCGCAATCGCCCCGCACGAGATCGGCCGCTTCCGAGTCAATGTCTTTATGCAGCAGCAGCGCGTAGGTATGGTGCTGCGTACCATCGAGACGCGGATACCGCGATTTGACGAGCTGAATCTACCCAAGATCCTGCAAGAGATTGCGCTTACCAAACGTGGCCTCGTGATCTTCGTTGGCGCCACGAGCTCTGGTAAGTCGACTTCGCTGGCCGCCATGATCGGCTACCGCAACGAGTACAGCTATGGTCACATCGTCACGATCGAGGACCCGATCGAGTTCGTGCACGAGCACAAGAACTGCATCATCACGCAGCGCGAGGTTGGCGTCGACACCGACTCCTACGAAGTAGCGCTAAAGAATACGCTGCGCCAGGCTCCCGATGTCATTCTCATCGGCGAGATCCGCACCCGCGAAACCATGGAGCATGCGATCGTGTTTGCCGAGACCGGGCACCTGTGCCTGTCGACGCTGCACGCCAACAACGCCAACCAGGCGCTCGATCGCATCATCAACTTCTTTCCCGAGGAGCGCCGCGAGCAGCTGCTGATGGATCTGTCCTTGAATCTCAAGGCGGTGGTCTCGCAGCGCCTGATACCGCGAAAAAGTGGCAAGGGACGCGTACCGGCAGTCGAGGTGATGATCAACTCGCCATTGATCGCCGACTTGATCCTCCAGGGAGATATCCCCGGGATTAAGGAGATCATGATGAAATCGACTGAGGCCGGCATGCAGACTTTTGATCAGTCGTTGTTCAGGCTGTACGAAGCCGAGCTTATCTCCTATGAGGAGGCGCTGCGCAATGCCGATTCGGTCAACGATCTGCGCCTGCGCATCAAGCTCGAGAGCAAGGAGGCGAAAGGCAAAGAGCTTGGCGAGACCATGCAAAATATCACCTACAGATAGACGTGGCGACGTGCTGTCACAAAGCCCCCGAGAGGGGGCTTTTTATTAGTGTGCTGCCTCACCTGCGTGTGCGCCCCATCGATGGCGTCGGGTGTTTATTTGCCAAGGGCGCGGCGATACGATCTCCCCAGCCGCTTTCGCAGCTGGAACCCGATCATGTGGGATGCGACATCAATTCTCAAGGGCATAGACAGCGCCACCTCGGTGGCGCAGGCGCTGCGCTCGCTCGTGAAGGGTACGAAAGGGCTAAAGCGCAGCTTGTTGCTCGAGCTGCAGGCGAACATCCAATTGATATTGCTGTACGCACAAGGTGGCGCGCCCATTGACAAGATCATACGCAAGCTCGACGTGACTCACTGCCGGGCGGCGCTGGAGTCGGATTTCAATTTTAAGTCGCTCAAGCGCGCGTGTGTGAGCAAGACGTTAGCCGGGCAGGTGCCGCAGTTCGCGCCCTACGTCGGTTGGACGACAGAGCAGTTGTTTACCAACATCTATCTGAAGATCCAAGAGCTGCAGCAGATTGTCGAGATCGATAGCGACAACAAGCGTTTCCGCAAGAACGTTCGTTTGCTCAACGTGCTTAAGCTGATGCTGCTATTGCTGCAGCATCTCAAGTCTTAGTCGACTCAGCCAGGGTGTAATGCACGTCGGGTCAGCCCGGTGGTTCTTTCCAGGCCGAACGCCAGATTCATGTTCTCGATGCCGACCTGCGCGCCACCTTTACCAAGACTGTCGAGCACGCTAAATATGACGATGCGTTCGCGCGACTCATCCACGTCGAGGCCGATGAAACAGTAGTTCGTTCCCGCCACTGCATTCACCCAAGGGTAAGGCCGATACTGCCAGGATACATCAGGCTCTTTCGGGCTATCGTAGATCTTGACAAAGGGTTCCTCGCGATAGAAATCCCGGTACAGATCGAGCAGCTGCTCGCGCGAGACCGCTTCGGTGGGAAAGCCATGGCATATATCCAGGATTCCGCGCACGATCGGGACATAGATCGGCGTGAAATGGATCGACACGTCGCGGTCAGCCAGCAACGACAGTTCCTGCTCCATCTCGAAGGTATGCCGGTGGTTGATTACGTTGTAGGGCACGAGGTTATTGCCTATTTCGGGGTGATGGGCAGCGCGTGCCAATTCGGCGCCCGCACCCGCCGTGCCTGAGAGACCGTCGACCACGATGTCGTGCTCGTCGATCAGCTGCTCCCGTATGAGTGGTGCCAGGCCGAGAATGGCGGCGCTGGAGAAACATCCCGGGTTCGCGATCAGTCGGGCCACAGCGATTTCTTCGCGGTGCAGCTCGGGCAGGCCATAGACCGCCTCCATGGCCAATGACCAGTTGGAATGCGTTTGTTGATACACGGATTCCCAGATCTCGCGGTCTGCCAGTCGGAAGGCAGCGCCGAGGTCGATCACGCGGCAACCCTGCTCAAGGAAGCGCTCGGCTTCTTCTATGGATGCCTGTGTCGGCAGGGCCAGAAAGACGACGTCACACGCCGTGGCATCGTCGGGATGGATGAGCTCGACGCCGCTGGTATAGAGATTTGGGTGGTAGTCGTGGATTGCCCCGGCGGATCGGCTAGTGGCCCATCGCACGTCGACTTCAGGGTGATCGAGCAACACGCGAAGCACCTCGCCACCCATATAGCCGCTCGCACCGACGATTCCGACCGTTATCACCCTGGCCCTCCGGAATTACTCAAGGCCGCAACACCGCCAGGCGAGAATTGTAAAGGCAAAGCAAAGCACGCCGTCAATTTGCGGTAGAATCGCCGGGACACTGGATAGAGGCGTTGTCGCGCATGAAGATCGACAGATTAGATCATATTGTACTTACGGTGAAGGACCTCGATGCCACCTGTGCCTTCTACTCGAGAGTGCTCGGAATGGAAGTGGTGACGTTTGCCGATAATCGCACGGCGCTCAAGTTCGGCAGGCAAAAAATCAATCTGCACCAGGCAGGGCGGGAGTTCGAGCCTAAGGCGTTACATCCCACAGCCGGTTCGGCTGACGTCTGCTTTATCGCAACGACGCCGCTGCCAGAGGTGGTGGGGCATCTCGGCGCGTGCGGGGTTGAGATTGTCGAAGGCCCAGTACGCAAGACGGGAACGGTCGGTCCGATCGAATCGGTATACATCCGCGACCCGGATATGAACCTCATCGAAATTTCGAATTATCTCGCCGACACCCGCTGAGGAGCCTGTTTGGGCACCATGGGGGCCCTTGCGCCCTGTGCCCGGACGTGCCTGCGGTTTGGGTCTCATGCGTCGCTGCGACATGCGCTATATTTGATTTGGATAGGGAAGATTGCGAGACCGTCATGACAGTAGCGTTGATTGAGAGCGTGTGTCAGCGCTGGCTGTCTAGGCGATAATTCAGAGGACGACCACAAGCACCACATGAAGCCATTCACCACCATCACTATCGTCGTATTGTTCTTGATCGGGTTCTCGCATCTACTCCGGCTGCTGCTTGGCTGGGAGATAAACGTGGACAACACGGCAGTTCCCATGTGGGTGAGCATGGCAGGATTAGGGCTCAGCCTCAGCCTGGCTGCCCTGCTTTGGTGGGAGAACCGCAAATAAGACTCTGCCCAGGAGACACTTGGGGGTTTTGGGCAATGCTCAAGGTGTGCTGGGCTTCGCTGGGCTGCCGCGCCGCCCGAATGCCTCTAGTCTCCTTTATCTCCATGAATTCATTTGATTTTTGCCATCCCCGCGAAGGTCGAGCTCACGTGCCCCGGCTCTCCATCTCGATGGGTGGTTTAGCGCAAGTCCCTCTGTGGGCTGGCGTTCACGTCCAAATGGACTATAAATTAGGGTGCTTGCGACAAGGGGGCCCAGCGGGTCCCGCCAGGGAATGGCCGTCATTTGTGGGGGGTTTTTACATCTTGAGGGACGAAACCGCGCTATGAATCGCATTGGAATTGTACTCATCTTGGCTCCGCTGCTGATCCTGGGGATGCATTACGCCAGCGAATTGATCGTCGTTCAGGAATGCTTGGATGCTGGTGGGTCGTTCAACTACTCGACGATGTCTTGCAGCTTTACCGAGCAATGGGACTACGTCCCGTACAGCGTGCGTCATCGTTGGAATCTCAACATCGCACTAGGTATTAGCCTGTTGGGATTGGTGATCACCCTCCTAGGTGGACGCAAACCTCGTGCGCCGCGTCTGCGGACCTACTCCTAGACGACAGACTTGATCGTTATGTTCGCGGGCGCAGGTCTGCGTCCGTGAGCGTGCTCTTCCGGATATTAGCGTCCGTTTGAACTACGATAGCGCCTGTCAGGCATGGCAGGCTCCGTGGCGGACTTCCGGGCTAGAACCCGCCTCAAAACTGCGGCTTGCCGATCCAGCCGTTGCGCTCTCGAAACAGCGGCAAAAATGCCAGGGCGTAGAGGATGTCTTGCATATATGGTTTTCTCCGCGTCCTTGGCGCTTTTCCTTCCTTCGGTCCGCCAACGGTGCATTCGTGCACCGCTCCTGCGACCTCTGCGTTTGTCCCAGAGCGCCAGGGACTGAACGCGATTTTGAGATAGGTTGTAGTCACTCGTCATGTTAACGCTGTCACAGTGGCGTGATAGATTGGCTGCTGGCGGCGGGCACTAACGCGTCTTGGTGCAAGGGTGGCGCCGTCATAACAAGGCTGAATGTCTCTACACGGACTGTGTGGGTAACTGAGCAGCAGGCTTCGGCGTGGACTTCTCCGACAAGACGGTACTCGTTACCGGCGCATCGCGCGGCATCGGTCGTGCGGTGGCAACGCAGTTTGCCGAGCAGGGGGCGAGAGTCGTTGTCCACTACCGTCAGAATGAGGCCTTTGCGCGCCAGGTGCTGCGCTCCCTGGTTGGCACGGGCCACCTGATGTTACAGGCGGATCTGCGCCAGGCCGAGGCCGTGCGTTCGCTTGTGGACACGACGATAGCCGAGCTGGGGCGCCTCGATGTGCTGGTGAACAACGCCGGGATATTCAGGCAGCACCCGATTGACGCCGTGTCGTTTGTGGACTGGCAAGACGCTTGGCGGGACACGCTTGCCGTCAACCTGCTTGGTCCGGCATACCTGTGCTTTCATGCTGCGGCGCACATGATGAAGACGGGTGGCGGGCGCATCGTCAACATTTCCTCGCGCGGGGCCTTCCGCGGCGAGCCGGATGCCCCCGCCTATGGCGCCAGCAAGGCTGGCCTGAATGCCATGAGTCAGTCTTTGGCGAAGGCGCTAGCGGTCAAGAACATATTTGTCTATGCCGTTGCCCCCGGGTTTGTGGAAACCGATATGGCAGCCGAGTCCTTGGCAGGACCCAGGGGCGAGGAGATCCGCAGACAAAGTCCGCTCGGACGCGTCGCGCGGCCTGAGGAGGTGGCACGTACGGTGTTGTTCCTCGCCGCACCGGGCAGCGAGTTTCTTACCGGCGGGATTGTTGACATCAACGGCGCCTCCTATCTCCGGGCATGAGCTTTCAACAGCTTAGCCCACATAGTTAATGCGCTTTATACGATAAGCCCGGTGCTGAGCGTGGTGTGACGCTGGCGTCTGCTACGAAATCAGCTATAAGTAATTTGCTATGGGGGTGCAGCTAGAGACCCTGCTCGCGGCAGGGCGCGGCGGTGTCCCTATATGGTGTAAAAGTTCGGGCCAACGTCAGTACCATGGATCCGGAGCAAATCTTATCGGCAGCCGACTGCGAAACAGAACGAACACCGCTGGAACTCCTCAGCTGGGTAGAAGAAAGAAGCAAGCTGTTCGCTCGCAGTGAAACGGGAAAGCACTACTTGCGGTCACGGCAGGGACTCGCGCGCATATTCGTCGACCACATCGTCCCGTTGAGCCACTTCAGTAGGCACCTGTTCAACGGGCGCCGGGATGTGGTGTGCAAACCGAGTATTGAAGACGATTTCGACGCGGTTATTGTGGATTATCGTGACCGCCCGCTGCGGGTCCACGGGCTCAAGTTTATCCATGCGATCCACGCCTATGAGGAGTACCTCCGCCGGGTGTGTCTCCCGGAGGAAGGATTTCTGTCTGCATTGGGCATGCTTGCCGGTCGGGGCGCGCAGGCTGACGCTGAACCGGTGAACAACATCGCTTGGCTCAACAGGTCGCTCGAACTTATCGCGCAGACAGTCAGCTTGCACGCCAACAAACCCTACGGCCGGGACGTATCGCTGATCATTGTGTTCGATGATTACGCCTCGTTTCATTCGGACGAGGACATTGACGCCCTGGAAAGATTTGTCACGAACGAGATCCTGCCCTTGCCACTGGATTTCTCCAAGCTATTTCTGCTCGGCTGGTCAGGTCATACATTGCTCGGTTTCTCGCTGGGCTGTGTGCAGCCTGCGGTGCAAAACCTCTAGCTACGTTCCACCTGTTTGCCACGCTGGCTGTCGGTGGCCCGCGCTTCGCTATCGCTATACGATAACGGCTCTTGACCACAAGGGTTTGTACTCATGGAAGATCGCGGCTGGCTCGATGCGTTGTTCCGCAAGATCGATGAGATGGACGTAGAGGGTTTTTTGTCGTTTCTTACGCCGGACGCACATTTTCGCTTGGGCAACGCACCCGTGGTGCACGGGAAAAAAGCCATCGGCGAGGCTGTACAGCGCTTTTTCTCCACCATCAAAAAGAGTGATCACCGCCTGCTGGATACGTGGGCTGAACGCGATGCGATGATCTGTCAAGGGGAAGTGACCTACACGCGCAAAGACAACAGCCAGGTTACGCTTCCTTTCGTGAATATCTTTCGTATGGTAGACGCCCGGATCGACCAGTACCTTATCTATGTGGACATCGCGCCGCTGTACTCACCGGTCAGACGCTAATTCTGCAAATGCGGGCTTGGTTGCTACTGGCTCGCGGATGGCCGGCGTTGTCCTTGGTAGCTTTTTACTATCGATGAGTCTGGCCTTGGCGACTGACGGCGCTTGGGGTACCGCAAGACTGTCCACCTACAACGTGGACGTGAAGCAGTCTTCCGTATCCGGGCTCTCAGCGGGCGGGTTCATGGCTGTACAGTTCCACATCGCCTTCTCGTCTGTCGTGAGAGGTGCCGGTGTGATCGCCGGCGGGCCGTACTACTGTGCACAAGGCAAGCGTTTCGCTCTGTGGTTTTATCTTGGCCAATGTACACGGCCATTTTCTTGGTTGCCGGCTCCGAACGCTGCCAGATTGGCGGCGTACGCCGAACGTTTTGCGCAGCGGGGACAGGTCGATGCACTGACCCATCTCGCGGGTGACAGGGTCTACCTCTTCAGTGGTGGCAAGGACTATCTCGTCACCCGCCCCGTCGTTGACAGTGCGAAAGCCTTTTATCGTCATGTCGGCGTGAGGGAGGCCGATATCCATTACGAGAAAAATCCCGCCGCCGGGCATGCGATTCTCACCATGGATTACGGCAATGCCTGTTTTGCCACCGTTGCCCCGTTTATCAATGACTGTGACTACGATCAGGCGGGCGCTATCCTGCGGCATATCTACGGCCCGTTGCAGGCACCGGCACCGCCATCCCGCCATGGCGAGTTGCTGGCATTTTCGCAGGCCGAGTTCAGTCATGTCCTACCGGCAATACACAGTATGAGTGAAACAGGCTATGTCTACGTACCGTCGGCGTGTCAGCGCGGTGATCGCTGCCGGATACACATCGTCTTTCACGGTTGTCAGCAGGCAAGTGATGCGATCGGGGACCGCTTCTATCGCCACGCGGGCTACAACGACTGGGCTGGTACCAACAAGATCATCGTGCTTTACCCACAGGCCGTGGCGCTGGTTGGCAGAAACCCGCACGGGTGCTGGGACTGGTGGGGCTATCACAGTCCCGATTACTACAACAAGAAAGCTCCGCAGATGGCTGCCGTGATGGCTATGGTCAGGCGCCTGGCAGGTGAGCAGTGAGGCGGGATGGGGCCTCGGGCCCTAGACTATACTTGTCGAGATAAGGACATCAGGAGATCGACCGTGATGGATCCGCAGATGCAAGGCGGTGCAGGGCTAGCGCTATTACAGCTTATTTTTTTCTTGGTTGGGGCGGCAATTGTCATCATTCCTTTTTGGAAGATTTACTCCAAGGCGGGGTTCTCGAAGTGGCTGAGCCTGCTGATGATCGTGCCGCTCATTAACCTCATTGTCCTGTACGTGGTCGCGTTTTCATCCTGGCCGGGGCAACGGCAAGGTGGATGAACGCAGCCTTAACGTATGATTGCTCCTGTTGCCTCGACCAGTCCGCGTGACGAGGGCGGAAGGCATGGGGTGACTCTACATGGTTTCGTGGCATAACACGCCTACCCAGGCGACCTCATTCATGCCGTGGGGGATCTGGGCAACCGCCGGTTTCAGCCTGATCATCGTTGCCGCCTTTCTGCTCACGCAGATCGTGGCCTCGAGCGTGCTGTTGGCGATGGAGCTGCGGCAAGACCCGGCCCTAGACATTGACGTCTATAGCCAATCGTTGGCAACCAATGGCCTACTGCTTGCCGTAGCCACCTGTGGTGGCATGCTGACCACAGTGGTGCTCGTCAGCACATTCGTGCGCCTGCGCAAAGCGGCTACGCTGATGCAGTACCTGCACTTTCATCCGGTTGCAACGCGAACCCTGATCGGCTGGCTCAGCGTCGTCCTCGTTCTGGCACTGCTCTGGGATCTGTTAACGTTGTTGCTTGGCAAGCCCGTTGTGCCGCCGTTCATGATAGCGGCCTACCAAAGCGCGGGCTTCGTCCCGCTTTTCTGGATTGCACTGGTGGTGGCAGCGCCGGTATCGGAAGAGGTGTTCTTCAGGGGTTTCTTGTTTGAAGGTATCCGTTACACGCGGCTCGGCTCGGCGGGTGCCGTCATACTCACCTCACTGGGGTGGGCACTGGTTCATCTACAATACGACACCTACGAAATGGCCACGGTGTTCGTGCTGGGCATAGTGCTCGCACTGGCGCGTCTGCGCACAAACTCGCTCTACACCACCATGGCGATGCATGCATTGGTCAACTTCTTAGCCACTCTGGAAACTGCGGTATACGTGCGCTATCTGCCGACCGCGAGCTAGCGAAGGCCGCACCGTCAAGCACCATGCAGGAAAAACATGACGCCGGATTAGGCTACGCACTCACGACTGCGCTGTTGCTGGCCAGCAGCCTGCTGGTTGTGTTGTTGCTGCTTCCCTTCGTGGCAGACGCCGTCGGTGGACGGTGGCGTCTCGTTGCTGAAGCCCCCCTTCCGGTGCTCGGCACGTTGCTCTTACTTAGGCACGTGCTGCTCGTAGTGACTGCGCTTGCTTTGGCAGTTTTCGTTTTTGCTCTCTGGCAAAGAAAGACCTGGGGGTTTCTCGGTACGAATGTAGTTGCCGCCATCGCCCTCGCGTTTGTGGTCGCGCAGGTGGCTGTGCTCGGACATCACCGTGCGAGCGTCTACCTCGTTCTATTAGCGCTATGTGCGAGCGCCGTGCTGGTGCTATCGAATGCGCCGGTACTGCGAGCGTACCTTGGGGCGCGTCCGATCAACCAGCTGGTGGAGGCGCTCAAGTGGGTCGCCGCTGTGATCGTCGTGTTGGCGAGTATTGGCTTGGTCGCGGCGATGACTGTGTCGGGCGCAAGCGCGCGCCTACGCCTGCAGCCGTACGAGGCGATCGTGGGTGAGCTTGGGCTTGGCAGAATGAGCGGTTGCACATGGGCGACTCAGCCACGTGTGTGCCTTCCAAGCGCTTATGTGCTGCGACCCTCGGGGACAGGTGCGATCATCGAACGCAGTGGCTCCGGCACGGCCGCATTGGCGATTTCAGAAAATGCTTGGGATGGGCTCGCGCCGAGCCTCGGATTTTATTCCGGCTACGAACTTCAATCGGTGCTTTGGGGTAGCGCTTATATACCCCTGGTTTACGCCACCTTGAAGCAGGCGATGTATACCGATGGCATGTCGGTGTACCGCCTGCATGGCGACAAAGTGAAAGCTCTGATCCAGGTGCAGCCGCAGGCGGACACCTGGCAGGTTGCGGCTGCTGTCTATCTGGCCGACGGCACCTCATTCGAGTTGATCTCCGCCCACCGTGACAAGCGGGCGGCCTTGCACCCTATTTTGGTCGCTCTCAACGCATATTAATCATCGACATCAGCCATTTTGCCGGTACTACAAATGTCGGTGACTATACTTAACGATGTAACCCTTAATGTCAGGATTGTGACGTGAATGGCCTGTTTCGAATGCTGATGTACACTTCGCTGCTGCTGTTGGCGGCGTGTACCGGTGAATCCAGGGAGCCCGGCGATCACGTGTGGAAGACGCAGACGGAGGCGTTGCAGAAGGCGAGAGACGTTGAACAGTTGCTACAGGAGCGCGGCGATGAAAAGAAACAAGAGATCGACGCGCAAAGCCAGTAAGGTCTATATCTGCAAGTGCGCAAGTTTGTGATCACGTTTGTGTTGGCCCACGGGTTCTGGGTTGCCGCCTGTGCGACGGCGATCTCGCCGACCAGGGAGGCATATATACTTGCTCGGGANNAGAACTTGCGGTGGCTGATGCTGCGATTCCGCCGGCTCCGCCGCGGGAGGGTGACGTATCTGTTTTGCGATCCCCGGAATCTCGTATTACTGTGAAGATCGATAACGAATGGTTTGTATCGGAACCCGTTTACCCTTTAGGTGATAACCCTCCCTTTAGCGTCAATACGGGGTTCCGTTTTCCTGCTCCCGTGGGCCAACGCCGGGTGAAAGTGGTATACGGCGGATGCGACGGTCAACGTGATGAGGAAGGTTCTGTGTCGGCTGAGTCGATAGTGGCGGTGGAGAAGGGATTCGTCACACCGATGCATTTCGACGGTATCTCACTAGTTGTTGATGGCCTACGAAAAGACAATGTGGTGACACTGCAGGATATCGACCGACGATTGCAGCGAGTCGAGCAGATCTTGGAGAGTCGTTAACGTAAGACGATCAAAACGAGCACACCGCTAGGTCCTGGCCCTCTACAAAGTAGCTAGTCTCTTCGCGATAGGCGACCGATTACTGCCCAGCGGTTTTCGCCCCTTTCGTCAAGCCGAGCGCGCCGTGCGGCCGAAGCGCCGGCCCGAAGGGGCCGGGCACGGACCCCGGCGTTCGACGCCGGCACAGGAAGGTGCCGTCGGAGAACCCGCTGAGGCGAGCGGGGCGCGAGGGGACCCGCGAAGTGCCCGGGCGCAGACGCAGGGGCCATGGCTTTATTCCGCCCATCCCTGGGCTCC
>JABAOD010002101.1_pt1 | contig 53264 bp, 51 predicted proteins | sample 7062151 | NCBI WGS metagenome assembly JABAOD01 (sample SAMN14538626, study PRJNA623070) | marine sediment metagenome | biome: marine biome [ENVO:00000428]; feature: marine pelagic biome [ENVO:01000023]; material: deep marine sediment [ENVO:00002113] | place: India: Gulf of Khambhat ... | reverse complement strand
CCTCCTGTTGCCCCGTAGGTTTGCGACCTCCGGGGTGCCCTCAAGCACGGGAAAGTAGACAGCATTCCCGTCAAAGTGGAAGGGGACGGTGACGAGGAAGGGATCCCCCTTGCTGGATATCGTGGCTACCCTGATGACCTTCTGCTTCTTGAGGAGTTCTACTCCTTCCTCGTCCAATTTGGCCTCCATAAAGCATCACCGCTGGACCGGATGCTACCATCGAAGGCTAAGGAGTAGATATATTTACGGGTCTTTCCAACGAGTAGATTGGGCGGTCCTCGTTAAATTCAGGTTGCCCGCCTTCAGGCTCAGACTCAGGAGCCCCGACCCTCAAGATATACTCGAAGGCCCTCTTCCCTATGTTGGCTGCGCCGTTGACGTCGGCGTGGCCTGTCCATCCGCAGGCCGAGCAGATGAAGAGGCCCTGGCTCGGCCTCTTGCCTTCGTTGTTGCAGACGTGGCACTCCTTGGAGGAGTACTCCTCCCCGACTAGGATGACCGGAATGCCCTCCCAGGCGGCCTTGTACTGGATGCACGCCGTTAGTCGATGGTAGGGCATGGTGTGGACGATGCGGGCGAAGCGCTTGCCTCTGGCTCGTTTTCCAGGAGGACAACGCTGCCTGATTCCCTTGAGATCGCCGATGGCTATGACAGCGTCCTCGCGGATGGCCTGATGGACGATCTCCCTGGACGCCTTGTGGAGGAGGTCGCCGATCCGCTTCCGTTCGGTGTCCTTGATTCTCACCAGTGTCCTGTGGTGTCCTCTCTTCTGCAGTATTCGACGCAGCCAAGCATAGTGTCTCCTCAAGCCCCTGACAATCCGGGCGTGGAACCTCGGTTCACGGATGAGGCCATCCACCAGCACCACCGACGTGGCGATGTTCCTCTCGCCGATGTCCACGGCCAGTATCCTGTTGCAGGTCTCGAGGGCCTGAGATACAGGCTTTTGAATCGTGATGTGGATGTAGGAGTCCTTGCCCTTTCGGATGAGTTCCGAGTTGCAGACCTTGACCTCCGGGTCTGCCAGGAGGGCTTCGTGCTCAGGGGCCATCCGAAGCGGGAAGTTTCTCCACTCGCCCTTCGTGATGGCGAAGCGGACCCACCAGTGGGCCACGATGGAGTTCGGGTTCTCCCTCAGGTTGAAGGCCCACTGGTTCAGGACTTTCTTGGTGGGGTAGCGGAGGGCCATGTTGTCGTGCATCCTGTAGCCCGTGCCGCCCCAGTTCTCGTACAGCCAGCGGAGCCTATCGGCCTTGACCTTGGTGAGCCTCCAGACCCTGGCCCTGATGGTTTTGGTGACCGTCGTCTCCACCCGGCTGGGAGGGTTGGTGGCTACTTAAGGCTGGATGGGGGAGGGGAGTGAAACTGTTCCGTTAGAACCACCCATTTACGCCACGGCGTCGTTGAAGAGGGCTGGCTGCGTCGAGGCAGGATCACATGACCGGCATTCATCCACCACCGTGCTAACTCTTACCACTACATATTTATTCAAGGCCAGCCTGGAACCGAAGCATGTCTTACGGAGGGGAGGGGCTCAAGTCAGCTCCCTACGAGATCCCTGATGCCAGGCTGGCGGACAGAGTACAACACTTCCCTGAGTCTATCATTCGGGAGATGACCCGCCTGAGCGAGGCCCACGGGGCCATCAATCTGTCCCAAGGGTTTCCGGACTTCGATCCGCCTCAGGAAATAATCCAGGCGGCAAAAACGGCCTTGGAGGAGGGCTACAACCAATACTCCACCACGTGGGGTGCCAGGCCTTTCCGTGAGGCCATCGCCCAGAGCTTCCAGCGCTTCCAGGGGATGGAGGTGGACCCAGACGAGAACGTGGTGGTGACGTGCGGTGCTACGGAGGCCATGATGGCCTCGATGCTCTCTCTAGTGAACCCCGGGGAAGAGGTGATCATATTCGAGCCGTTTTACGAGAACTATGGACCCGACTCCATCGTGTCGGGGGCCAAGCCGAGGTTCGTGTCCTTGGAGTGGCCGGAGTTCAGAGTTGAGGAGGAGAGATTGAAGGAGGCCTTTGGAACTGGGACGAAGGCGCTGATCCTGAACACACCTAACAACCCTACAGGCAAGGTCTTCGAGTCTGGCGAAATGAGGCTCATCGCGGACCTTTGTGAGGACCACAATGTCGTCTGCGTGACAGACGAGATATACGAGCACATCCTCTACGACGGCAGGCGTCACATCAGCATCGCCACTCTGGGAGACATGTGGGACAGGACAGTGACCATAAACAGTCTGTCCAAGACCTTCAGCGTGACGGGGTGGAGGCTGGGCTATGCCCTAGCTCCAGACACCCTCACCGCCGCCATAAAGAGGACCCACGACTTTCTGACCGTTGGGGCACCCCATCCTCTGCAGGTCGCGGGTGTCCGTGCCCTCATGATGCCGGACTCCTACTTCGAGGGCCTGCGAGAGGACTATTCCAGGAGGAGAGAGGTTCTCTTCAAAGCCCTCCAGTCCATTGGCTTCCGCTGTATCAGACCAGGAGGGGCGTACTACATCATGGCGGACATCGGGCCCCTGGGTTACCAGGACGACTGGGCGTTCACCGGCTATCTGGTGAAGGATGTTGGCGTGGCCGTGGTCCCTGGCAGCAGCTTCTACTCCGACCCAGCGGCTGGAAGCCATCTCGTCCGCTTCGCCTTCCCCAAGAAGCTCCAAACCCTGAAGGAGGCCGCCCGAAAGCTACAGAAGCTGGTGACATAGGAATGAGGCTGGAGGCCGACCTGGTCCTCACAAACGCGAGAGTCCTCACCTGGTCCGAGGAGGTGCCGGAGGCCGAGGCCGTCGCCATGGGCAAGGGCAGGGTGCTCGCGGTGGGCGGTAAGGCCGAGGTCATGGGCTTTGCCGGGCCCGAAACGAGGGTGGTCGACCTCGGTGGTCGACGGGTCCTGCCGGGCTTCACCGACTGCCACTCCCACCTCGCCAGCGTGGGCTCCCAGCTGTCCTCCATAGACCTGTGGGATGCATCCTCCTTAGAGGACCTACAGAAGCGGGTCCTGGAACGGGCACGCTCCGCCAAGGAAGGCGAATGGATATTGGGAAGAAACTGGGACGAGAGCAGGTGGCCCCTCCGGAAGTACCCCATGAAGGAGGATCTGGACCGGATGGCCCCAGATCGCCCCGTGGCCCTGACGAGGGTTGACGGCCACATGGCGGTGGTGAACTCCTGCGCCCTCCGCCTACTGCCTTTGAAGGAGCTTGTGGGCGTCGACAGGGACCTTGAGGGCAATCCCACGGGTGTTTTGAAAGAGGAGGCGGCCGAGGCCGTATGGGATATCACGAAGCCCAGGCCGGGACACATAGAAGAGGGTATTCTCCGAATGTCGGAGAAGGCCCACAGTCTGGGCATCACGGCGGTGCATGACACCGTGGACCGCCGGGAGGTTGCCGCCTACACCAGTCTGCACCGCAGAGGGGATCTGAGACTGCGGGTGAACCTTATGCCCAGGTCGGATGAGCTCTCAGCCCTGGTCGAGGGTGGTGTCTCCTCTGGCCTAGGCGGCCCCATCCTAAGAATGGGCCCTCTGAAGGCCTTTCTCGATGGCTCCCTGGGAGCGAGGACGGCTGCCCTATCTGAAGACTTTGAAGATGAGAAGGGCAATGCTGGGATGCTGATGCGACCGGAGAAGGATGCCCTTGCAGTGATTCGGAAGGCCACAGAAGCAGGATTCCAGCTAGCATTGCATGCCCTGGGAGATAGGGCCATTGACGTAGCCCTCCGCTGTCTCTCCCGGGTGGAGCCAGTCGGGAGGAGGCACAGGATCGAGCATTTTGAACTAGCAGGGGATGAGCACCTAAGGGCGGCCCGAAGGCTGGAGGTCGTGGCATCCATGCAGCCCAACTTCATAGGCCGATGGGGTCTTCCAGGGGGTCTCTATGAGGAGAGGCTCGGCAGGGAACGGGCGAGGCGTAACAACCCCCTTAGAAGGGTCATGGAGGAGGGGCTCCCCATGGTCTTCGGATCGGACCACATGCCCTTCTCCCCTATGTACGGGATCCATTGGGCGGTGAACGCTCCTTTCGAGGACCAGAGGTTGACGGTGGAGGACGCCCTTCGTTGCTACACCCAGACCCCTGCCTTCGCCACCTTCGAGGAGGACGTGAAGGGGACAGTGGAGCCAGGGAAGCTGGCAGACCTAGTGGTGCTGGAGAAGGACCCCCTCGAGGTACCCACAAGGATCGAGGACATTCCTGTTCACATGACCGTCCTCGGCGGCGAGATCGTCTACAAGCGTACCTAGTCCCTGGCGATGGTTTCCCTCATGTAGTTGTAGACGGACTTCCACAGGAAGCCATCCTCCCTCCACTTGTTCTCGAAGTTATTGATGTTGAAGTAGTCCCTGAGCGCTTCGAGCGCATCGGCCCCCCACGACTCGTCGAGGGAGCCGCGGTAAAAGCCCGTCCTGGCCAGCATCTCCTTCACGCGTCCGCCGACTTCCCCCGCCAGCTCTACCACGTCCTCCGGGCTCTCCCTCTCCAACAGCGTGAGGTCATATACCTTGAAGATCCGCTTGAGTTCCTCTATGGGTCTGGGGTGTTCATCCACCCTTATGTCTATATACCTGTCCGTGTAGCCTCCATAACCCCCTTCGCTGCGCGCCACCAGCAGAGCGGCGGACTGCTGTCCGCGGCGGTCTCCGCCGGCCTTCTGTCCGGCCTCCAAGGCCGCCAGTAGCCTTTCCGGGAGATCCTCCTCCGTTTCCTCGTACGCGGTCGCCATTGAGCGGACAACATCCTCTGATGCTAGGATGTTTCCCAGGCTGCAGTGGCTTTTCCCGATGACATGGCCCGCCCACTCGTAGCATTCCTTCCCCGTGAAGGCGGCGACCCTTCCCTGCGAATCGACCACGGCCAGCTGGCGTTGGCCCGCCTCTTGGTCCTCCTCCACCAGACTTCTGACTACCTCTTTGGGATGGAGTCCTCTCTCCAACATGTCGAGGCCTCGGGGCCCGTAGGAGACGTTGGCGGCCGCCTGGGTGGCTATGGCCCCCACCTGAGCCTTAACCCATGGGACCACAGAGCCTACGGCGATGAACTTCGACTGCGTAGCGATACCCAGGTCCTTAGTCTCAGGGTCGAAAGCTACTATGCTGAAGGTTGCCAGAGGCGGGTGCTCGTTGAGCATGAGTATCACTGAACGGATTCGAAGTCAAAAACGTCACGGTCGGACGCGCTGTAGCCTGATGTACTCCACTTGGACCCCTAGCCTGCCCAGGAGGATCTCCTTCCGAACGCCGTGGGCCAGCCTAACGGCCCTGCTAATCTCCGGCCACATCCCCTTGTACCCCTCTGGCAGGGCATGAATGAGGTACTTTGCATGATGGGTCTCAGGGTCCCCCTCGTACCCCCGGAAGTGGGAGCCGTATTTGAAGCCCGTCTTGACGATGATGCCCTTCTCCTTCAGGTCCTCATAAACCCTCAACCGCATCTGAAAGTCGGGCTGTATCTTCCGAGCTTCCCTCAGGAGGCTCGCCACCCCCACTCTCCTGCCTGTCTGCGCCCTTCTGACCTCCACGATACCCCTCTTGGCGAGGTATAACGTCTCCAGAAGGGAGAGCTGAAGCCTGTCCCCAATCATCTTACCGTAGAAGCCCAGCTCGTACAGCCCCCGGGCCTCTTCAGGATCCAGTACCATGCTCCTATCTCTCATGAAAAGGGCCTCCGCCTTAAGGCCGGGGCCGTCCTCCTTCAGTTTGCCCCTTGGCGAAGCCTTGGAAACCTTGTAGAAGGTGATGTCGCTCTCCTCATCCACCACTGCGAGGAGAAGCTGTTTGCGGACATTGTGGACATCGGCGAGACAGGACTCGAGTTCCAGCATGTCGAACACGCTTCTTTCCGAGAGGGCGAGAACCCAGTACTTGGTGGGCGTCTTGTCCGGACCAGCGCCTCTTGGAAACACCCGAAAGTCCAGGGGCGGAATTCCCGGCTTTACCACATATCCCCTCTGCCTCAGGTCCCTGTATACGAGGTACTTGATCTCGAAGTTGGGAAGCAAGGCATCTCCCACGCGCAGGAGAGCCCTCAGCCCGAGATGCCTCCCATTCCTGTAGACATCGAGCTTCCCCATCTCAAGCAGGTATGTCGCCTCCACCACGTCTAGCTCCAGCCCACCGCCCGGAAGGGGGTTCCCGAAATATCCCTTGTTATAGAGCTGACTGCCCTCCGCTGGATCGTCAACTACCACCTTCTCATGGGCCAGCTGGCCAGACATCGATCCACCTAAGGAGGTGCTGGTTATAAGGTGTCCGGGTCCCCACCGACCCTCCCTCTCAAAAACAGAGACATCCCTCGGCAAGGCAATGTAGGTCTTCTTCGGCCATCCCCCCCACCTCTCTCTGCGCCTCCTGACAGGTCCCAGCGGTGAGGTTTGATTTATATAGAAGGATATTCATAGTCAGGATTGTGGACCGAGAGCGCCTCATGGAAGATGTACGGACTCTTCTCTCCAAGACAGGATTCTTCATAAGCGAAAGGCATTGGGGTCGGGGCCTGAGCTTCGATCTCGCAGCTAGGCGAGATGAGTTCCTCCTGCTGATCAAGGTCCTTCTCAATGTGGACGCCCTCAGCGATGCCGCCGCCCGGGAGCTTAGGTATATCGCGAGCAGCCTAAACGCTGCCGCCCTGCTCGTTGGCGAGAAGAGCAGCAGCGGCGCCCTCACGGAGGGAGTGGTTTACTCCCGCTTCGGCATTCCCATAGTCTCCATCGAGACCATGAGGGAGTATCTAGAGGAGGGGGTGCCTCCCTTCATCTTCTCCGCTCCTGGGGGCCTCTACGTCAAGCTCGATGCTGAGCTGCTGAGGCGCGCCCGAGAGACTTCAGAGATATCCCTGGGTCGGCTTGCAGAGGTCGCCCACGTCTCCCGACGGACAATCCAGATGTACCTGCAGGGCATGAGCGCCACCGTCGAGGCGGCCTCCCGGCTTGAAGAGTTCCTGAGGGAGCCAGTGGTGATGCCCGTTGACCTTTTCTCCTTCCAGCAGGGCCCGGAGGTCACGGCCTTCATGCAGGAGTTCCTAGAGGGCTTTAAGGGGCGCATCATGGGCCTTCTCAGGGAGCTGGGCTATGAGGTCTTCCTCGCGTCCAAGTCACCCTTCGATGCCATTACCAGAGATGAGAGGGTCCTGTTCCTTGCAGGAATGGAGCGTCGGGAGCGGGAGTTAGAGAGGAAAGCGGAAGTGGTGTCCAACCTCTCCAGGGTGGTGGAGAAGGACCCTGTCATCTTCGTGGAGGACAGGAGGGCCCGCTACAGCCTCATGGGAGTCCCCATCATCGACTTCAACGAGCTGCGAAGGTTGCAGGACCGAAAGCAGATGGTGGAGCTCGTTGAGGAGAGGAGGGATTGATCGGGCCCCTCAGGGTCGGTGCCTCCAGCCTCACGCTGCTGCCCGTCATCAGAGGTCTCGAATCTGAGGGTGAAAGGGTCAGGGAAATCATCCTGAGCGGTCACTTCGACCTTGTTGCTCTCTCCATATCGCCGGAGGAGCTCGACACCCTGTCATCAGACCCCGATGTCCGGGGAGAGGCTTCAGGCACGGAGGAGGAGGTCTACATCAGAGAGCTGGGACGGTTCGGCCCAGTGCGGAAGCCCCCGCCCTGCTTTGTGGAGGCCGTCAGGGCTGCGCGATCCATGGGCGTCGACTGCTCTCCCTTGGACATGAAGGAAGAGGAATATACGGAACTGTACATCAAGGAGATCAGCGGGTTGGAGCTGGTTCGCCATTCTCTGCACCTGAGGAGACTACCAAAGATGTCCTTCGAGTCCGAGACGCCTGAAGCGCTGGTTCTGGAACTCGACACCCTCTTCAACAGGCTCAAGGGCTTCAAGAGAGTGGAGGAAGCGAGGGAGGCCCACATCTCCTCCTCCATCCTGGCTCTCTGCGCTAAGGCCAAGCAACTACTGGCTCTCGTGGAGCTAGAGAGGTCAGCAGGAGTCATCAGAAGGGTGGAGGAGATCGCAACTCCGCCTGATTCCGGCGTTAAGGGGGATTCGGGTCATTGAGGACTCAAATCCCCTCAATAGGGGTGCGTCCTGATAATCACGTTTCTATTGGCATCCCCTATGTCCAATGAGTCTATGCGCTCGTTCATCTGGACGATGATGGTAACAAGCCAACCCTTCCCCTGGTTGTTCCTGAGGTACACTAGGAAGCCGTTCTCCGTGCCGAAGACGATGTCGTCCCAGTAGTCGCCGTCTATGTCCCCCACCCTGAGGGCGGAAGTGCTCGTGGTCTCCAAGGAAGCAACGGTGGTCATGTACCATACCCCTCTCGAGCCACCGTTCGAGAAGAGGAGCACCTTCCCGTCACTTGTCCCTACGACAATGTCATAGTAGGAGTCTGCCGTCAACTGCCCGACGCCCAGGGTAAGGAGGTTGCCCGTGGCGGTGAGTGGGTCCTTGCCGGGCCAGTTCTTCCCCGTTCCATCTCCGTAGAAGACGTACACCTTGTTGCTGGTGGTGGCCACTGCCAGGTCCTGCTTGCCATCATTGTCTATATCGGCCACCGTGACGGTTTTGGTCGGGAAGCCAACGTTTACGGCCCAGTAGAGGGGGGTGGAGTCGTATGCCACGAAGTACAAGGAGTCCACCCATATGCTATCCTTGACGGTGGAGCCACTGGTCCTGTCCGTGTCCGTGACCAGCAGGTAGGGCGCGGTCCCACCGACGGTGGTTGGGAGGGAAACGCTCTGAGCCGTGTCGTCATCAGTGGTCTTGGTCACCGTCAGTAGGTCCCAGAAGGGTCCCTGCGAGAAGAGGCCAAACTTGATGTCGAAATCGTCGCCCTCTCCATTGAAGGTGTGATAGGCCTCCACAAACAGCTTGTAGGCATCCCTGCCTGAAGGAATGGTGCTGGAGCCCCACTGCTTCACCAGGCTGCTTGTCGTGCCGCCGGATTTGGGCCTGAGAAGGTAGACGTGGTCGATGGCCACGCTGGTCAGCTGGCTGTCAGTATTCCGGTCGGTCCTGCTCAGGTCAGTGTCCATCACATGGAGATATAGCGTCTCATTGCTCCAGGCCACTCCAGTGATGTTCCATATGTACTCGCCTTTCAAGGAGCTGATTATGAGCCCTACCCAGGTGACATTGATGCCGTTCTTGGACCAGCCCACAGCGAAGGCCTCGGCCCCGGAGCTGATGTAGGCCGCCATATGGACCTCCAATACATCGGTCGCCGGAGCGGTTATGTTCGGGAAGACATACTGATGACCGGGGAATCCTAGCGTGTAGGTGGTCCCATTGACCCCCTCTGTGAGCATCTCGTAGATATCGTCCTCGACGGCGGTGTCCAGATAGGTTCCTTGGACTGTCTCCCAGGTCCCTGGCACCTCTCCACTGGCCAGAGTTACGTTGGAGGCTGCCTCCTCGATCCTCTGGTAGACATTATCACTGTTCTGGGTGTTCACGTAGGTGCCCGTCACCGTACCGTGGGCGGGGTCGAGGACATCCGATCTCATCCTAACGGTCGTGGTAGTCACTGTTCCGAAGACACCCGTACCATCGTTCAGGTAGACCCTGACGCTCATGGTGCCGGTGGACAGGCCAACGATGAGGTCCGCGGCGTTATCTCCATTCACGTCGGCCAGCCTTACGACTGAGACCCCGGTCCCCATGTTATCGACGAAGTTGGCGGACCAGATGCCATCGTTACGATACCACCAGACATCCCCAGTGGATGTCCCGACCGCCGCGTCGAGGTCTGAATCCTTATCGATGCGACCAACGGCGACACTGGAGACGCTGGAGGTCAGCTTGTCTATCGTGGCTCGGGACATGGAGTGCCCTTTCCCGTCTAGGTTTCGGTACCACCAGACGTCTCCTTGCTTGGTCCCAGCGAGTAGGTCAAGATCCCCATCCCCATCCAGGTCGCCCAGAGAATGGGCCAGGATTGGGTTGTCCGGTGTCGGTATCGAGGGTGCCACCGGGAAGACCTCAAATGGGTATGGCGTCCAGCCCTCCACATTGTCGAAGAGGTCACCGAAGATGACGTTGTCAAACTTCTGATGCTGGGTCGCCTTGAGGCCGATGGTCACGTCTAGCTTCCACCGAGGCCCCCTTATGTTGACCTGTCGGGAGATGTGAGTGTAGTCCTCGTTGCTGTCCTTCACGTCCTTGACGGCCAGGTTGTAGGACACGTTCCCGAAGTTCCAGGGGTCCAGGTTGGGCTTGGATAGGTTGATGGAGAACGAGTAGCTCGTGGTGTCGTTGAGGATGGCTACACTCAGGGGGCTGGTGCCAGGGGATGCCCATATGGGCACCCTGCTCACGAAGTCAGAGATGATGACGTCACCTATCTCGAAGCTACCGTCGGTGCTCCCCACCACCACCTTCACATACATCGTCTCCGTGAAGTTGAATTCGGTGGCCTCCACCTTGTGGGCAGCATCTTTGAATGTCAGGACCTTTGGGTAGTCGGGGCTCCCGCCCGTCAGATCCGTGACCCGTATTGAGTCGGTTATGTAGAGTCGGTTGTCCGGTGGTGAGGTCAGACTAGTGACAAGTTCAAACTCCAGGGGATAATAGCCTGGCTGGAGCTGGAACCCGTCGAATCCATAGGCATCGCTGCTGCTGTTGAAGCGATACTCAAAGATGTAGAAACCCTCCAGATACTCTATCAGCGAGAAGGCCTGGGTGGTGGAGGGCTTGGAGGATGCTGTGACCGGGTTCGCGTATGGAGCATTGCTGTATACCGCGGGGCGACCGTTGTAGGGATCCCAGAGCATGAAGCTGTCCTTCAGGTCAGGTTTGGTGATGGTCTTGCTCGCAACCACCACCACGACGCTCTGGCCCTTGGTGAAGACCCGAGTGCTGGTTGCGCTCCAGCCGTTGTCATCCCAGTCATCGGCCTCAAAGATGTCGTACCTCTGGAGGTCGGAACCGAAGGTGAGGGTGCCGGGACCCGTGGTTACGGTAGGCCTAGTTCCGATGTCTAGAATTCCAAGCACCAGCCTGGTTTTCGCCTCCCTGTCGCTGGTGTCGGTGGCGTTCAGGATGATGATGCCCCCATCCCAGGTCTTCTGCGCCTTGTAGGTGAGGGCTCTGGTGAAGACGCCATCCCCTGCAACCTTGTCCCCTGCGACTGTGTCGCCGTTGTCCACCATCTGAACATATCCCAGGGGTGTTCCGTTGAAGCCGAAGGTGAGGTAGGCCCACACTGACTGCGGATTTAGGTCCGAGTCAGGGTCCACCACCTTGGCGTAAAGGGTGAACTTGTCGTCGGGCTTCACCGGATCCCTCGTTGCCGTAGAGGAATCTGCGTCAACCCATTTATCCAAGAATATGGGCGCGTGACTTCCGGCAGTTCCCAGCAACCCTTTGTCCCAGAGGACCACGCCCCTGTCAAGGTCCACAATCATGACAGAGACCTCGGCTCCCTCGGGAATGGTCTCGTTCAGGTAACTCCATTTCTCCCCTATGCTCCACGTGGCGTCGGCACCGTCGATGCCGTATAACTTGACGCTCACCCCGTCGAAGTGGTTGCCCTTATTGCGTAGGACATGGGTCTGGTTGTCTATGTTCAGGAAGACCCTCGTGGAGCTGTTCAGGAGGTTGTCCCCTCCCATATGGGTGAGGTTGATGTAGGCGCCACTCCAGACGCCACCCTGATAGACGCCCTCCAGCCTGCCATCCACCGTGATCCTTCCCGTGGAAGTGGGGGTGGGTATGGTGTAAACCCACACGATGATGGACGAGAAGATGATTACAGTGATGAGAAGGACTAGAATGGTGCCAACGACTTCTGAAACTCCAGAACGCTTAAAGGCTCTTCTCTTCAGCACCACGGGTCCTCCCTGGCCAATACAGAGGTCTCCAACCGCTGGATATTTAATCGTTCCTGAACAATTACCACTGAAGATATCCTGGCCTCTAGAATCTCTGTAGAGCTTCCTCCAGGCCGAGCCTCTTCTCCTCCTCCCTCTTCCTCTTCCTCCTCTTCGGTATGGGCACCTTCTTGAACACAAAGAGGAGTTGGGAGGGCTGCCCTGAACGTCCACGGAGGGGAAGGGCTCTGACGTAGCAGTATACCCTGCCACCACTCTCTCTCATCACGAAAGCCTTCTGGCCCTTGGACATCTCCCCGTTGACCAGGGGTTCTGCTCCTACAAAATCCATCTCCTCCAGGAGCCTCCCGCTTATGTCCTTCGGCTTAAGGATCTTTGCCCAGCGCTTACCCTTCAGGTTCTCGGCCTTCCAGTCCAGAAACTTCTCGCTCTCTTTCGTGAGCTCCTTCACCTTCATCTCGCCGTCCACCTTGAGGACGGCGTCCGACAGCTGGTCAGCGATGCCCTCGATCCTCCTGTAGGTTCTGAGGCATTCCTCCTGGAGCCTGCCGTTCTCTATGGCGGTGGCGACCTGGTTGGCGATCCCCGTTACGATGTTGATCTCCTTGCTGGTGAAGTAGTGCCTAGAGGTGGTGCTGTCCAGGGTCATGATTCCCTGGGTCTGGCCCTTGGAGACCAGGGGGACCACCAGCATGGACTTGAGTTCCCACTCCTTGATCATGTTCTGGGGAAGCATGTCCTCTTGGGGCAGGTCCCTGATAACGCAGGGCAGCCTCTGGTTGATCACCTTGTTGATGAGGCGGGGCACCTCCTCTTCCTGGATCTTCCTCTCGAGGAGCACGTCCGACAGAGTGGGCCGGGGACTGTAGGCCTCCGCCGGAATGAGGTTCTTCCCCTTCCTGTCATATAGGAAGACAGCACAGCGGTCCACCCTCACCAGCTGGGGGGCGATTCGGACCACTGTCTTGAGAACCTCCTGGAGCTCTGTCAGGTTCCCCACCATCTCAGAGACTCCGATGAGCGCCGCTAAAATCTGGGTCTCCCCCAGATCCCTCTCTTCGAACATGAGTCTGTGGCAAGATGCCAGAGGCTCGGCCAAAAACCTTTCGTGGCCATTATCAAGCGTGGGTTTTCTCCGACATTTCCGGCGGGCGGAGGTGCTCCCCCCACATCAAACTGCGAAGCTGCCAAAGGCTTTATCTTCCCCCGCAATAGACGGCTCGATACGATGTACGCCGTGTTCCTGTTCGAAGGTGAAGCAGCCTCCAGGGCCCGGGAGCTGTTGGAGGACGACCTAGTGAGTCGACAGAGCGTTACCCTCCGAGATGCAGAGGCTTTGGGTGCGCCCTTCAAGGGTCTTCTGCTAGTCATCGAAGGCGAGGAGGCCGCCATCAAGAGGTTCGAGGAGATCTCAGGTGAGGGTGTCAGCAAGCTTCACGAGAAGGACGCCGAGGGCATCTACGGCATGTTAAAGAAAGAGGAGGAGGACGCGGCAGAGGGCGTGGGATTCCTCTTCGGCTGAGGTCATTTGCCACTGGGATGTATGAAGGGTCCCGGACTCGAAGAGTTTATGCCCCACAGTGGCAGCCATACCATCCCTCTCCTTCCTTAAGCCAGGAAACCATCCTTTTTATCCGAGTAGACCATCTTCATCCGTGTGAGATGCACTCAATGCAACACCGAGTTTGAGGGGAACTTCTGTCCCTCATGCGGTCAGAGGGCCATCGAGGAGCCGCCAGCGCTACCCGAGCTTTGCAGCAGGTGTGGAACTTCCTTCGCAGGGCGCTTCTGTCCGAACTGCGGCTGGGCTGCGGGACAGCCGTTCCCTCCCAGTCGGGGAGGGACAAGCTTCCGAACATTCCTCGGTGCTTTCTGGACGGTCACCATCCTCGTATTCATAGCTTACCTGGTCGCCATACTGGTCGCCACATTCTACTTGTCACCGTCAGTCGTCCTCGGCATACTCACGAGCGACTGCGAGTTGCCCAGTGGTGGGAAGTGCGCAGCGGCACTGTTCGTGATAAACCCATTCTCAGACAGCCTCTTCCAGGTTCTGCTACTGGAAGGACAGAGTTTTCTCATCTGGTTCTACGTAGTCCTCGGGCTGCTTGCAGGCTTGTGCATATACTTGGTCCTTTTCCACGGAAGAGAGACCGCTAGGACCATGAGACTCCCCATGCGGAGGATCAGCGAAAGGGTTCGGTCAGAGAGCACAATCATAATCGTAGCCCAGGTCTTCGTCGCTCTCCTCTTCTTCGACTTCGTATACTTCATCTGGTTCCTGCCTTCCATAGGCATTCAGCCAGAGTCGCCTCTTCAAGGCCTCGAGGACTGGTACTATGCCTTCGTACTGGTTGAAGCTGCCTTTACCGAGGAGATCGCGACCCGAGTCCTGCTCATAGGTCTGCCTCTTGCCCTGGGATCCCTGGTGGTTCGGATATTCCAGTCTATCTCGGCGCCGCCTGGTGGCAACCCACGGACCATTCGCTTTCTCTCGGGGTCCATGAAATATCTTCTGGGGGGCAATGTGGATGGCAAGTCCCCAAAGGCAGCCCAAGTCTTCGGAGTCACCCTGGTCCTTCTGTCGGCGACTATATTTGGATATCTTCACGTCATAACCTGGGGGGTGCTCTGGAAGTTCGTGGATACCTTCGTTGGCGGTCTGGCCCTGGGCTACCTGTTCCTGAGGAAGGGCATCGTAGCCTCCATCCTGTTACACCTATCCGTGAACGGTTCGGCGGTGTTGCTCATCGCCGCAGGCGGTGAAGAGAGCCTTGTTGCGCTGATTATCCTGGGCATATTCAGTCTGGCCATCTATGCCTTAGGCTCTGGCTTCTTCGTGTTTTACGCGAAGGAGGTTGGCAAGCTCATCGCTGCCCCCTTCGTGAGGGGACCCAAGAGGGTCACCGCGGGGAGGCCCCGCGGACAGGTGGAACCCTCCGAGGAGCGGGAGACCCCTTTCTTTCCCGTGTTCTGTGCAAACTGCGGGACGAGAGAGGCTCTGTACGAGGAAGGCGTCCTCAAGTGTTCTAACTGTGGCGCTAGGCTCTAGTCGACCTGAAGGGTAGAGGGGGCAACCTGATCCACCAGCCTCTCAATGTCCTCCCCCTCTATGGTCACGACTATGTCCCCGAGGGGAGAGTATGAGGAGAAGGATACCTTGCCCGCGAAGGCGGCCTGTTTACTCAGTCGGAAAACAATCCTGTTCCCGTGAACTGAGCCCAGTAGGATTTCCCGGGCGGAGTCCCTGATCCGCTGTGCCCTGAAGAGTTCCGCCAGTCTTTCCAGGTCCATGGCCTCGCCAGAGATCGTATCTCCCTCTTCTAGGCGGGCGTCCGGAAACAGGTTCAGGATGGCTATCTTCACCTTAGAGGGGTTCTCCGTTGGCCGACAAGCCGTCTCCACGAAGACGCGGTGCACACCCTTTGATGTCCGACCCCATAGAAAAGGCTGCCCACCCCTCCCCACGGAAGCGTTCTCGAAAAGATTTTTTAGCTGGGAACCGCCATTACCTTGGAATGCGGGAGGAGATACTTTCCGCCGCTCTACGGTCCGGGGTCCTCCTCGAACCCCGTCTGGTCGACTACCTGACGTCGCTGGAGGAGCCCCTAGACAGGCTTCTCGATATTCTGCACGCCGTCAACCCCAGGCCCCTGGTCCTGACCTTGGAGGAGGTGCGAGCACTGGGCTCGGCAACACCGGCTGCGGAGGTCTCTCTGCCCGAGCCCCCACCGGTGCCAAAGACGGAGAAGCCAAGCACGGCTCCAAGGAGAGAGTACAACCCGGAGGTGCAGGTCATCAAGGAGATTACAGGCCATTCTACCTGCACTGGGGAGATTGGAGACTTCGCCCGCTACTTTGAGCATCGCTACAAGACCCTTACCGCCATGCTCAGACAGAGGCGGGAGCTTCTGGGTTCGGTGAGCATTGGCAGGGCGAAGAAGATGACTAAGGAGGTCAGGTTCATAGGGATCGTGCAGGCCGCGAAGAGGACGAAGGCGGGTCACAAGCTCCTTCAATTGGAGGACGAGGACGACTCCTGTCAGGTTCTCATACCCAGCACCGGCCCGGCCGCGGACGAGTACGCCGTCTCGGATGAGGTCATCGGTGTCGTGGGCAAGCCCTGGAGGGAGGGCATAATACTGGCCGAGGCCATCGTAAGGCCCGACGTCCCCGCCGCAAACGTGTTCCGAGGATCTGACGACCCCCTTTGGGCAGCCTTTGTGTCAGACCTCCACGTCGGCAGCAAGCTTTTCCTAAGGGAACGCTGGTCGAAATTTGTCGAGTGGCTGAACGGGAAGGAAGCTTCCCGCGTTAAGTACCTGGTCGTAGTGGGCGACGTCGTCGACGGAATAGGGGTGTATCCCCGCCAGGACGAGGACCTGGAGCTTGATGACGTATACGCCCAGTACGAGAAGGTCTCCCACGCCTTCGGCGGCGTCCCAGACGACATCCAGGTCATCATCTTGCCGGGGAATCACGATGCCATACGGCCCGCGGAGCCCCAGCCCGCTCTCCCCGTCGGGATCCAGAAGCTCTTTCCCCCTGGTTTCCTCTTCCTAGGCAACCCTGCAGCCTTCCGGTTGCACGGGGTGGACGTGCTCTGCTACCATGGCAGAAGCATGGACGATTTCGTCACCGGCCTCCCGGGAATTTCCTATGACAGGCCCCTGGCTGCCATGACCGAGATGCTCAGACGCAGGCATCTGGCGCCCTTCTATGGCGGGAAGACCCCGTTGGCCCCCGAGAGGGTGGACCATATGATCATCGACTCCGTCCCCTCCATATTCGCCACCGGTCATGTGCATGGCCTAGGCGTGGGGGAGTATCGGGGCGTCAGGATACTCAACTCCTCGACTTGGCAGTCCCAGACCTCCTATCAGAGGATGCACAATATCTCTCCGAGGCCTGGAATGGTACCTATCGTAGACCTCCAGACTGGGCAGACGTTCGTAAAGGCCTTCTAGGTCGGGGACCTTGGTCCCCTGGGATGAAGATCCTTGCTGTGGGGGACGTTCACGGCGAAAAGTACTTGGAGTCCTTCAGAGCGGCCCTCGGGAGGTCCCCTAGCGCAGACCTGGTCCTTCTTGCTGGGGACATGACGGAACGGAACGACCTGGAAGCCTACGGCCGGGTCCTAGAGGCAGTCCAGTCGAAGATCGACGCCCCCATAATCTCTGTTTTCGGAAACGAAGAGTGGTCGGAATCCCACGAGGACTACAGAAAGAGGTTCCCCATTACCTTCCTCCATGACGAGGACATTACCCTGGACATGGCCCCCTTCCCGACCCGAATCATTGGCAGCACTGGTTCCCTGGACACCCCCACCTGGTGGCAGCGGTCCCACCTCCCAAACATCACCAGGGAGTACGCCGCGAGGGTTCAACTCCTGGACCAGCTTTTGGAAGGTGAGGACTTTCGCATCTTGCTCACCCACTATGCGCCGACCTATCGCACCCTCGTGGGCGAAGGGGAGAGCTACTGGGATCAGCTCGCATCAAGGAGGATGGAGGAGGTGATCCTCCGAAGGAGACCGGAGCTCGTCATTCACGGTCATGCCCACAAGGGCCTTCCGTACGTCGACCTCAGGACTGAGCAGACGACCCTAGCCGACTTCCGGAAGGTGAGAATGATACCCGTATTCAACGTCGCCTTCCCCATCAAGGAGGAGATCACGGTCCTGAAGCTCTCAGGTCCCTGAAGGAGACCAGACTCTGCCACAAAGAGACCCAACATTTAATAGGCCTCTGGTCGTACTCTCAGGGTCCATGGGAGAAGAGGAAGGTCCCAAAGTCTCCAAGGGTCTAGTCAACCTCCTCAGAGACCTTGCCATAGCCTTTCTCCTGGTGGCCATTATCATGGCCGCCCTCTTCGCCTTCGCCAGAGTGTGGCCGCCCATGGTGGTGGTGGAGAGCTCAAGCATGCAGCATAGTGATGAGGTTAGCTCCATCGGGGTCATAGACACCGGGGACATCGTCCTTGTCCAGAGCGCTCCTCGACGTGAGGAGGTCACCACGTATGTGGAGGGGCGGGCCCGGGGATATGCCACCTACGGCGACTACGGAGACGTGATCATCTTTAGAAAGTACGGTCAGGAGGACCTGACCCCAGTCATCCATAGGGCCATCATGTACCTCGAGTGGAACGACACCGCCGGGGGCTTCGACATTCCATCCCTCCTCTCCCTAGAGCGGGGGACAGACTGGGATTCCAACGAGGCTGAGCCCCTAGGCCTGGGGAATGGGGACTGGGTGGTCCTGATGGATGTCACCCACAATTCGCTGGACATAAGGTTCAACTTCGATTCCTTCGTCTCTCTGGTTGGACCCCCCAGATGCCCGGACCCCTGCAGCGGGTTCGTGACCATGGGGGACAACAATGCCGCGGGACAGGGGGGATATGACAACTGGATAGTGAAGGAGGAATGGGTCCTAGGGAGGGCTAGGGGAGAGATACCCTGGTTCGGCCTCCTGAAGCTGGTGATCGGCGGCCCCCTCAGCTGGGGCGACAGCAGGGCGCCCGCCAACAGCTGGACATCCCTCACCATCGCCCTCGTCCTTCTGGTGGCTGGACCCCTTGCCTTGGATGTACTGTTCTCCATTGTGGCCTCCAGGAAAGGCAAGGAGGCCTCCAATCCTAAAGACGAAGGCCCTAAATGAGAGTGGTCTGCACCCTGGGTCTGTAGCTTCTGAGCTCCAAGAGGACCTCGTCCCTTTCCAGCACCTTCTTGACGTCCAGGCCCGACACACTGGACTGAATCTCCTTTGTCCTGCCGCCCCTTCCGAAGGATTTCACCTTGGCGTTGATAAGCCCCAGCATGTCCAGCTCCGATATCAGGTCCGTGACCCTCCGCTGGGTCAACGTGCCCAGTCCGGCTCTCTTGCACAGCTGGCAGTAGGTATCGTAGACCTCTCCTGTGGTCAGCTTGACGTTCCCGACCTCCTCCTGCAGGATGATGCCCAGGAGGATGAGCTTGGAGTGGGTCGGAAGGGACTTGACGGCCTCGATGACGCAGTCCAGCTCAATCTTGTTCTTCGCCATCTGCACGTGGCGTTCGCTAATCCTCTCCTCCCCATTCCTGTCCGCCAACTCTCCGGAGACCCTCAGCAGATCCAGGGCCCTCCGGGCGTCGCCGTGCTCCTGAGCGGCGAGGGCGGCTATGAGGGATATGACCCCGTTCTCGATCACGTCGGAGTCGAAGGCGAGTTCCGCCCTCTGGGCCAGGATGTCCTTCAGCTCGTCCGCATTGTAGGGAGGAAAGACCATCTTTTCATCGCTGAGCCTGCTCTTGACCCTGGGATCCAGGAACTCCGTAAACTTCAGGTCATTGGAAATCCCGATGAGGCTCACCTTCGCCTTCGACAGGTCGTCGTTTATCTTCGTGAGGTGGTAGAGGACGTCGTCGCCACTCTTGTAAACAAGCTTGTCGATCTCGTCCAACGCGATGACCACCACTCGTGAGGTCTCGTCGATCTTCCTGAGGAGGAGGTTGTAGACCCTCTCGGTGGATAGGCCCGTGAAGGGTATCCTCTCGTCGAAGTCCCGGATGAACCTGTTCCCCACGTTCTGGAACACGCCGTAAGGGGTGTCGACGATCTCGCAGTTGATGTAGAAGTACTCGACACGCTCCCACGGGTCTGCTTTCTTGATCTCGTTCCCTATGTACTTCACCACGGCTGTCTTCCCCGTCCCCGTCTTCCCGAAAATCATTATGTTGGAAGGACGATCGCCTCTGAGGGCCGTCGCCAGGATGGAAGCCAGCTGATTAATGTGCTTCTCCCGATGAGGCAGCTTGTTCGGGATGTATGAGGGTCGAAGGATCTCCCGGTTCTCCCGGAAAATGGTCTTCGTTCTCAGATAGGGTTGAAAGATGTTTCTCTCCATCAATGTCTCCCCCACGAAAGGCCGCAGCTTCCTCGGCCGCTGCCGCCTAACTAGGCCGACGGCATATCCCTTGGGTCTACTAAAGCCTTTTTCTTACGAGATCTGGTGAACAACTTTTTTGGACAGTCTGGCTGTGCTGGCCTGCATCATCCTTTGGACCAAGGGCTTGTCCGAGAGATCTACACACGCTCCAGACGCTAAGGGGGAAACGCCCTCACTCTCTCCAGTCAAGGCCAACGGTTCGGATGCCGATTTTGGGGATGAGGGGCATCTTCCGCTTGTGCACGGACCGCTTAACCATCTCCTCCACCCGTCTGACACTCTCCACGGGCAGTCCGGTGCGATGGCTGATATCTTCGTCCGCCATCTCCAGCTCGAGCCCCAAGAGTATCCTGTCCAGATCATCGTACGCGAGACCAAGCTCTTCCTCGTCCGTCTGGCCTTTCCAGAGTCCGGCTGAAGGGACTTTCCTGATTATTCTCTCGGGCAGCTCAAGGTGCTTGCCCATTTCCCTTACCTGGGTTTTGTAGAGATCCCCCAAGGGCAAAAGGTCTACGCCCCCGTCCCCAAATTTCGTCGTATAACCGACCATGAGTTCGCTCTTGTTACCCGTCCCCACCACGAGGCCGTCTCGCAGGTTGGCGAAGCAGTAGGAGACGATCATTCTACACCTGGCCTTCACATTGCCCAAGGCCACTCTGTCCTCAATGCGAAGCTGCTCTCGAAAGGCTCCCACCATCGGACTGATATCTATTTCCTCAAGATTCATGTCCAGGCTTTCGGCCAATGCCCTTGCATCCTCTAGGTCAGCCGACTCTGGCCCCCCTTCCCCTAAGAACAGGCCTTGAACCCGAGCGGCCCCCAGGGTTCGCACGCAGAGGGTTGCAGTTACGGAGGAGTCGAGGCCGCCGCTCATGGCTACTATGGAGGTCTCCTTCCTGGCCCTTCGAAAGGAGTCTTTCAGAAACGTCTCCACGATTCTGAGCTGGACAGGGTCGAAGGAGGGCTTCAGAGACATGGGCCAGCTTAGTAACCGCGGTCTTTAAGCCATTTTCTCGGATATTGGAGGAGACCTTCTCCGCAGGATTACACCTTCAGGGTCCACTTTGGTGGACCAGGACTCGAATCACCATCTATTTAAGACAAGAGAGGTTGAAGAAGGAGGCAAGATGGCAGAGCCAAGGCTAAGGGACAAGCGATGGCGGCCTTCCAAAGAGCTTGACCTTCTAGAGCGATGGGAGCCTGACCTCTACACGTTCAAGGAGGATACCGACAGAGAGATTTTCGTCATAGACACACCGCCACCCTACCCTAGCGGTGAGTGGCACCCTGGGGCCGTCATACACTACTCTCTGATCGATATGATAGCCCGCTCCCAGAGGATGCTGGGCAAGTCCGTCTTGTTCCCCTTCGGCCTCGACCGGAACGGAATCAACATCGAACGGACAGTGGAGAAGAAGTACGGAAAGCCCCTTCACGAATGGGACCGAGCGGAGTTCATCTCCAAATGCCGGGAGGAGATTGATGCCATTGGCGAGGGCATCCTGCAGATTGCCCGTCGCATGGGCATGTCTATGGACTTCGACAACACATACTACACGGACGGCGAGGACTTCCGAGCCTTTAGCCAGGCCATCTTCTTGGAGCTCTTCAAGAAGGGTCTTTTCTATCGGGGGGAAAGCCCCAGCTTCTACTGTCCCTACTGCGAGACGCCCCTTGCCGAGGCGGATATCGCGTACGAGGAGAGTCCCTCCAAGCTCGTCTGGATCCGATTCCCACTTCAGCAGGAGGGTACTATCACCATAGCCACCACCCGCCCTGAGCTCCTGGCGGCCTGTCGTGCCGTCATCGTCCACCCAGAGGATGAAAGGTGGGCAGAGGTCGTGGGTCAGACGGCGGTGGTCCCCCTCTTCAACCAGCCCGTCCCCGTTCAAACCCACTCCGAGGCGAGGATGGACTTTGGCAGTGGTGCGGCCATGATATGCTCCTACGGGGACATGGTGGACGTCCGGCTCTTCCGTGAACTACAACTGGAGCCCGTGAAGGCCATCGACGAGAAGGGGAGGATGACGGAAGCGGCGCCCTCCTATGCGGGCCTCACGGTAGAGGAAGCCAGGAAACGAATCATCCAGGACCTTGAATCAAAGGGCTTTGTGGATAAAGTGGAGGCCATCCAGCATCAGACGCCCCTCTGCGAGCGGAGTCGGACCCCCGTGGAGTTCATCCTCTCCGAAGCCTGGTATCTCAAGCAGCTCGATTTCTTGGAGGACCTGCGAGGAATCGCCCAGGAGATGAATTTCTACCCGCCTCGACACCGCCAGCTCCTTCTTGACTGGATCAGCTCCCTGACCATCGATTGGCCCGTCTCCAGACGGCGTTACTACCACACGGAAATCCCTCTGTGGTATTGCGAGGGCTGCGGTGAGGTCCTGGCACCCCCGCCTGGCCCCTACTATCAGCCGTGGAGAGATCCGCCGCCCCTGGAGGAGTGCCCGAGCTGCGGCGGAACCTCTTTCCGGGGCGAGGAGAGGGTTTTCGATACCTGGATGGACTCCAGCAACTCTAACCTCTGGGTCACCGGTTTCCGCAAGAATGAAGACTTCTTCAAGGCGAACTTCCCCTGCAGCCTCCGTCCCCAAGGGCGGGAGATCGTGAGGACCTGGCTCTACTATGCCACCCTGAAGAGCTGGCTTCTGGTGGGGCAAAAGCCCTTCGAGGAGGTCTTCATCACCGGAATGGGGTTGGACGAGCGAGGACGGGCCATGCACAGGACCCTGGGCAACTACCTGCCAGCGGAACCCCTCATCGAGAAGTACGGCGCTGACGCCATCCGTTTCTCAGGGGCAAGCGAGACCAATGTGGGAGAGGACTTCCGCATCTCCGAGGCAAAAATCGGTGGGTCTCAGAAGTTCCTCACGAAGCTCTGGAACGTGGCCCGTTTCATATCATCCTTCCCTGAGGGGAAGAGCAAGGAGTCAAAGCCTGTGGAGAAGTGGATCCTCTCCGAACTTAACCAACTCATTATCGACTGTCGCCATGGATACCAGGGCCTGAACTTCTTCGTTCCTACCAACAGAATCAGGGACTTCCTATGGAACCTCTTTGCCCCCCACTACCTGGAGATGGTGAAGTTCAGGGCCTATGAGGGGGATGCGGCCTGCACTCAGACCCTCCACACCGTCCTCCGAAACCTCCTTCGCCTCCTCGCCCCCATCTGCCCCTTCATCACGGACCAGATATGGAGGGAGCTGTACGGCAGGAGCGTCCACATCGAGCTCTTGCCCGAACCGAGGGATGAGTGGGATACCAGGCTCAAACAGCTCACTCCGGCCCTAGTCGATTTCAACTCCTCCATCTGGAAGCAGAAGAAGGAGAAGGGCATTGCCCTCAAGGAGGACATATCCGGAGTTGTTCTGCCGAAGGAGTTGGTGCCCTTCGCCGAGGACCTCTCCAAGATGCACAACATCAAGTGGTGAGTTTTCCCTACCCATCAGAGGTATTTTCTCCAAGCTTCTCACGGGCTCGCCTGACGAGGCGTTTTGCCTCCTTCCTGCCGATGGATGTCGTCTGGGAAATCTTGGACGGGTCTGTGGCCGCAAGGTCCTCCAGGGTTTCTATCCCCATCCGTTTGAGTTCCTGCAAGCGACCCTTGCCGATTCCAGGGAGTGAGGAAAGTGCCGGCGCTCTCTGCCTGCTCAGCCAGAGGGGCTTGATGAACTTGAAGTAGGTCACCGAGAGACCCGCGACGGCGATGAGAGGGATTCCGACGTAAAGGGCGATTTGGACGGCAGGGCTAACGCAGGCTTCCGACAGCCCCTGTGGCACTTGGAAGTCCACACTGCTCTCACCCCAGCCATCCTCCAATGAACTCGGAAGGGCCGTCGTGGTCTGGGAAATCTCGGTCCCCACGAGCCGCACTAGGATAGTAGATCCCACGTCGCTCTCTGTCCCGCTCGCAGCATCACCCTCAAGGTGCATGTGCAGCTGGATCCTGTACCAGCCGCGGTGGTCCGTTGTCGCAGTCCTGTCCTGCGCCTGTACGGTGAGGCCGCAGGCCGGGCCACCGCCTTCCTGTACGGCGTAACCGCTGACGAAGTAGCGGTGTGAGGCTTCGTGCTCCCCTCTATAGCCAGGCATCGCCATTACCAGAATGAGCCCGAAAAAGAGCGCCAGAAGGAACTTTCTGCTCATCTTCCCGTATCGAGGATTTGACTTGCGAGCCTTGTGTCTAAGCACAGCCATGTGGTAGTCCATTAATGAAGGGGGAACCACGTTAACCTTTGGATTTCCCCGGATTGGAAAGCTTGTACCTGACTCCTTCACGGGCTTTTCTGCCCTTCAGGTGCGTTGGTTTAGCCCCTTCGAAGGGCTATGGTGACGGTGTCTCCGTCCTCGAGTCGATGTCTCATTCCCACTGCCTGGCCGGGGAACTTGGCGCTGGGTCCCCACACCTGGGCCTGCTTGAAAGCCTCCACAAAGTCCCTGTGCAAAAGGCGGCACAGGTCAGCCACGTTGGACCCTTCTCTGAGCACCAAGGGTTCCTGACCCGCAGCCTCCTCTCCTGGAGCTCTCAGGTATACCCTCATGAGAGAGAGGCGCGAATACACGGCATCCAAGAAGTGATCGAGACCGGTCCCCTCCGTGGCGGATATGGGGTAGACCTCCCACTCGCGGAGGTCCTCCAGTATCTTGGCAGCATCGGCCTCCTCCACCAGGTCCACCTTGTTGAGGACCACTATCCCGGACACGTAGGCCCTGTTCCCCGCCAGGAAGTCGATCAGCCTCTCAAGGGTAAGGGGCTCGCGCACCACCAGCTCCGCGTTGATGACGCCCCACTCCCTCATGACACTCCTGATCATGTCCTCGTCCAGCTCTTGCTGTATCACGGAGAAACTGACGTCTATGCCGCCCCTTTCCCTGTTGTGCAGCGCGAGTTTTGGAGGTTCAGCGTTGACCCTAATGCCGGTCTCATGGAGTTCCGCAACCAAGGCCTTTAGGTCCCCCTGCTCGACATCTATCATGAGGACGAGAAGGTCTGCAATCCTGACCTGAGAGAGGACCTCTTTCCCTCTGCCCCTTCCAGCTGAGGCTCCCCGGGTAATCCCGGGGAGGTCAAGCACCTGTATTCTGGCCCCTTTGTGGGATAGGAGTCCGGGGACCGCCCGCAGAGTCGTGAAGTCGTAGTCTCCCACCTTGCTCCTGGCCTCTGTGATCCTGTTAAGCAAGGTGCTCTTCCCCACGCTGGGGAAGCCCACGAGGGCCACAGTGGCATCCCCGGACTTCCTCACGGTGATTACAGCGCCACCCCTTTTGCGACTCACCTGACCCTCCTTCAGCTTGGCGAGTCTTGCCTTCAGCTTGCCAATGTGGTGCTGGGTAGCCTTGTTGTAGGGCGTTCGCCGAATCTCGTCCTCGATCTCCCTTATTCTATCCTGCAAGGAGGTCAACGATCCTTCAATGGAACCTCCTCAAGAAAACCTTGATGGTTCCGTTTCTCGTCGGCGGTTCCGACAATCGTCACGCGTCGAGACGTGGTTTGAGGACCGGCGAAACTGAGCCTGCACGGGAAGCTATGGTGTGATCGTGGTCCCTGCCTGACCCTCCAGTGCCTTCTCCAGATGCAACAGATCGGCGATTATGACGCTACTCCCTCCAGCCCTCAGGAAGTCCACCGCTGCCTGGACCTTCGGCCCCATGCTTCCTGGCGGGAACTGACCGGCTCGGAGGTGCGTCGACGCCTCATCCACCGTCAGCCTCTCCAACGGCTTCTGCTTTCTCGTCCCGTAGTCCAGATAAACGTAGGGAACATCTGTCACCATAATCAGGAGTTCGGCCCCCACCTTAGAGGCCAATAGGCTGGAGGCCAGGTCCTTGTCCACCACCGCCTCCACGCCTTCCAGCCTGCCACGATCTCTGACCACAGGAATGCCCCCGCCGCCAGCGGCTATGACGATTGCCCGATCCTCCTGCAGCATTCTACGGAGGAAGTCGCCACCGACGATCTCTAGAGGCTTGGGAGAGGGAACCACCCGCCTCAGACCGCCTCTCGCATCCTTGACCATCTTCCATCCCTGAGCCTGAAGCTCCTCTCTCCTGGCCTCGGCGTAGATGGGGCCTATGGGCTTCGAAGGGCTGAGGAAGGCCGGGTCCTCGGGATCGACGACGACCAGGGTCACTATGGGAATGATGACCTCGTCTCTGCCTCTCTTCATCAGCTCCTCCTGAAGGCCAATCTGAAGGGCATAGCCGATCTGGGCCTGAGATTGGGCGACGCAGGCATCCAGGGGGTTGGGCGGAACAATCTCCGAGGCTCTTTCATTCTGTAGGAGAATGGCCCCCACCTGGGGACCGTTTCCGTGGGTCAAGATGAGCTTGTGCCCCCTCTCTCCTAAGTGACCAATGGCCCTGGCCACACTCCTCGCTGCGGACAACTGCCGCTCCCATGTGAGGGCTCCACGAGGGGGCGCGATGGCGTTGCCTCCAATAGCTAGCACTGTTATCTTCGTTGAATCACCAGGAAGCTTATTCATCAGAGTCAGATTATAAAAAACTTCTCTGGCCATTTCCTCGCTGGCAACGGTTTGGAACACGCCTCCAGAGAGCCTTCGCTCCCCTCGACCCGGAGCTACCTCTGCGGGGATCCCTTGCCTATCTCAGCACGGCATGGGGTAGGTTTATGGCATGCCGCCCGTTCATCATGCCATGCCCCCTTCCTCGACGCTGGCTGCCCTCTTCGGACCTAGATGGAGGCCCTTCATATACGTGCCAGCAGCCGTGACCCTGAGCTTCCTAGTGCTTCTGTCAGTACCACTCCTGGCAATTTTCATCGTCATCTTCTTTATGTTTGCTCTCCCCTACTGGATGGGGGAGAGGAGGCCCAGAAACTTCGCTCTGGCGGGTCTCGTCATGCTGCTGATAACGGGCGTGGCCCTCTCCATGTTTCTCACCTATGACTCCTACAGACCCTTCGTTCCGGAGCAGGCAAGTGACGATGGAACTCTGAGTGGTGGCACCGTTGACCCCGTTTTCGGCGACGCAGACACCATCTTCACGTACAGGGTGGTCTTCAAGGGTGCGGACGAGCCCAAGGAGGGTCCCAGGGTTAACATCACCTCCACCTTCTCCCTCGGGACGTACATGAATGAGACCATGGTGTTGGAGAACCCCGAAGAGGCGAACTACCAGGAGGGGGTGGTGTACGTCCTCTCGACGAAGCTCCCGAGCGACAACCACTTCTTCTACTTCTCCGTTCTCCGGGCGAACGATACATGGGTGGTGTCCTCCGATGCCTCCACCGCAGCCCTGAACTCCCGCGGTCCGGTGAACATGTCCGCGGCGGCCTTCTTCGGCGCGGTCGTTGCGAGCTTCGTTCCCTTCGTCTACATTACCATCGGGGTCCCCCTCTTCTTGGTAATCCTCCTCTACTGGTTCATCGGTAAGCGGTCGAGGCAGAGAAGGGCTGCTGCGGCTACCCGGGTTTGTCCGAGCTGCGGCGGCGAGTGGCCCCCCGGAGAGGAAGCTTGTCCGGCCTGCGGATTCAAGGGCTGAGCCGCAACAGTTTCAGCCATCTCCCCCTTGGATATTCATATACTGCTGCCAAGCACCTATGGTAGCTTGCCTAGAACCTCAAAAAGGTTAATAAGAAGGGCTCCTGATACCGCTTCTGTCAGAGGGGATAGGATGGGCCCTACTTCCATTGCTGAGCAGCTGGCAAAGAAGCAGAGGGAGATTTCTGTCTCAGAGTTCTTTGAGAGGAACAAGCACATTCTTGGTTTCGACTCCCCCACCCGCGCCTTGCTGACCTCCGTCAAGGAGGGTGTCGACAACGCCCTAGACGCGTGTCAGGAGTATGGAGTCCTCCCCGATGTCACTGTGGAAGTGGAGCGGGTAGACAAGGACGAATACAAGCTGTTGGTGGAGGACAACGGCCCAGGGATCGTAAAGCGGCAGGTGCCCAAAGTCTTCGGCAAGCTTCTCTACGGATCCCGATTCCACATCTGGTCTCAGACGAGGGGACAGCAGGGCCTCGGCATCTCCGGAGCCATCCTATACGGTCAGATCACCACTGGTAGACCAGCCGTTATCCGCTCTAGGACCGCCCAGGACGACGTGGCCTATGAGATCGAGCTCCTCATCGACACCAAAAAGAACAAGCCGCAGATCGTGAGGGAGGAGTTCAAAGTATGGGAAAAGCCCCATGGCACCAGGGTGGAGATACACGTCCGGGGGAGGTACATCAACGGCAGGCAGTCCGTAGTCGAATACCTGAGGTCTACGGCCATCGTAAACCCCTATGCCCGCATCACCTTCCTCAACCCCGACAGACAGGGGACTGTCTTTGAGAGGGTTTCCAGTGAGCTCCCGAGACCTCCTGTGGAGGTGAAACCTCACCCCTATGGCGTGGAGCTTGGAACGCTCCTCGGCATGGCGAAGGAGACACCCTGTAAGAGGATCACGGCCTTCCTGCAGCAAGAGTTCAGCCGAATAAGCTCGAGGGTCGCCAAAGCCATATGCAGACAAGCCGGCATCTCCGAGAATCTGCGTCCAGCCTCTCTGAAGCTGGCGGACGCCAAGCGGCTGTTGGAGGCCTTTCAGAAGATCAGAATAATGGCGCCCCCTACGGACTGTCTCTCGCCCATCGGCGAGATGCTCATACGGAAGGGTCTCAGAAACGTCGTAGGATCACTGCGTCCGGAGTTCTACTCTCCTCCTGTTACGCGACCTCCTTCAGTGTACGGTGGCCATCCCTTCCAGGTCGAGGTGGGTATTGTGTACGGTGGCAACCTTCCGGCCGATCAGCCTGTAGACATCCTGAGGTATGCCAACCGGGTGCCCCTCCTTTATCAGCAAGGAGCCTGCGCCACCGCCCGCGCAGTGGAAGATGTGGACTGGAGGAGGTACGGGTTGGAGCAGAGGGGAGGGAAGGGATTGCCCTATGGTCCTGCCATCATCCTAGTTCACGTCTGCTCCACCAAGGTCCCCTTCACCTCGGAGTCCAAGGAGGCCATCGCTCCCATTCCGGAGATCGTCGGTGAGGTCGTATTGGCTTTGAGGGAGTGTGGCCGGCGCCTCAAATCCCACATGAACAAGAAGGACAGAAAGGCGAAGACGGAGGAGAAGTTCGAGATCGTGAGGGCCATTCTGCCCAGGATGGCCGAGAAGAGCTCCCGGATCGTGGGCCGCCCAGTCCCTGACATCACCAAGACGATCACGAGCATCATGAACGTCGTTTGGATCGACGAGAAGGTGGTCTACGAGAAGGGGCGACACAAGGTCACCCTGGAGGTATACAACTACACCTCCGCGAGCAAGAAGCTCACCCTCCATGTCGTCATTCCCCTCGAGGCCCTTGATGCTGCTAGCTTGAACCCCAAACCGTCGGAGATCAAGCCTGACGGGAAGCTCGCCTGGAAGCTGCCGCGGATTCCGACCACGTCCAGCTCCGTCTTGGGCTACGAGCTGAAGGGACTGGAGAAGGGGGACTACGAGGAGGCGGAGCTGTACGTGAGCGGCATCAACCCAGCCCAGGTGGTGGGCGCAGAGCCCCTGCCTGGCGACTGGGACCTGGAGGCCCTGGACGTTACGGAAGAGGAGGACCTCGAGCTTGACTACGATGCCCTCGGGGAGGTGCTGGAGGGTGACTGACGCGTCGCAGAAGGCAAGACAGGAGAGGGCGCTCGGCTCTCTGTACAAACTAGCCGAGACTGTCTATGATCAGCTGGATAAGGGCAAGATTCCCAAGATGGTCATACCCCTGAGGACGAAGTCCAACATCAACTTCGACGAGAAGAAGGGGGTCTGGAAATACGGAAAATCAACAGGGGTTCGGACGGCCAAGAAGCTCAGGGGAGCGAAGATGCTCCTCCGCACAATGCATCTCCTTGACTTCATAAAGGACATGATTGACGGCGGCAGGTCCTCCACCCTTAGGGAGCTCTACTACATCTCCGAAGGGTGGGAAATCGCCAAGTTCACGAGTCAGGACGAGAGTAACCTCCTGGCTGAGGATCTTGAAATTCTCACTGGAAGCCTCCGGGAGGACTTCCGGCTGAGGCCCGAGGAGGATGGAGCTCGCGTCATTGGAGATCTGACCTTGGAGGAGGTCAATCGCAGGGGGGAGCCCAAGAAGTTCAACTGCAAGGACGATGTGGGGGACTCGGGTTACAGCATTCCCTACAACGTGGAGGAGGAGAAGCTCCGCTTCACCGAATGCAATGCAGACCTGGTAATCGCTATCGAGACAGGCGGCATGTTCGATCGCCTGGTGGAGAACCGCTTCGACGAGGAGTCCAGGGCCGTCCTCGTCCACGTCAAGGGACAGCCCGCACGGGCGACGAGGAGGTTCCTGAAGCGGCTCAACGAGGAACTCGACCTCGAGTGTGTCCTGTTCGCCGATGGTGACCCATGGTCATTCAGGATATTCGCTTCCATAGCCTATGGTGCCATCAAGACCGCTCACATATCTGACTATCTCGCGACTCCCACGGCCACCTTCTTGGGAATTACTGCTTCAGACATCCTCAACTACGATCTGCCCGCCGACGACTTGAGCCCCCAGGACGTGAAGGCGCTGAAGGACATCCTCAACGACCCCCGCTTCGGAGATTCCTTCTGGAAGGATGAAGTGGAGCTGATGATCGACATCGGGAAGAAGGCAGAGCAGCAGGCCCTGGCAAAATACGGACTGGACTACGTCACAGACACATACCTGCCGGAGAAGCTGGCCCAGCTGGGACTCCAGTAATCGGTCCCGAGGCACACATTTTATATCATAGGCCTCATGGGAGGGGCGGGGTCGATATGGGCGAACCTTCAGCGAGATCTATCCGGGAGGAAGGCCAACGGCTGCTGCAGATGCCTGCGAGGGAGCTGCTCCTTGTACTTGGGAGTATACTCGCCATCGTACTCGGACCCCTGTTCTTCATTCTAGAGGTCGCCATCGGGGGTTTCGGGCTGGGAGGCCTCACCGCCGTTATCATAGCCGTAGTCCTCGGTTTCCTGATGCTCGTTTCGGTGGGAGTGATGAGGAGGACGCTGTTAACCGGCCTATTGCTGGCCCTGATTTCCTCGGTCTTACTGATTGGACTCGGAGGAACGGGAGGTCTCATCGGAGGCCTCTTCGGCCTGGTCGGGTCCCTGCTGACTCTGGCGACCCACTACCAAGAATTCCTCAAGTAGCGCCTCAGGCCCTCTCAGGGGCACCTGCGCCGGAGTAGTCTTTGGCCGTTTCCTTCTTGAGAAGGGCCTTGAGCTCCAGCGTCCTCACTTTGAGCAATATGACGTCCCCCAGAATGGCGAGACTGGAGGGCACATCTATCCGCCTGCCACTGCTGGCGGGGCTCAGAGCTCTCAACTTCAGATACGGCTTGCGATCCGCCAGGAAGGAAAGGGTATCGACTTTCCACATGGCGGTGTCAATATAGGCATCCTCCACGATGCCCAGATTCTCCCCCTCGTGGGAGACTACGGGCATCCAGAGGACCCAAGGAAGGGCCATGGGAGGATTGCTAGGCCGCATCACGAAATCCGCCGTCTTACTCACGGGCGTCTTGAGGAGGACGAAGCTACCCACAGAGGAGATGGAGTCGGTACTGAGGAGGCAGCGCTCCCTCTCTCTCCTCGTTCGTAGCCCAAGGGCACTTGCGAATTTCCTCTCCGGCCGGATCTCCAGGGCAGGAATGGCCCAATCGTGGGACACATAGGCTATGTGGACCTTCCCCAGCTGCCAAGCATCGGCTGATACGATGGTCATCCCGTAGAGCTCGCCCGCCCTGAGCTGCATTCTGTATGAAAACGACTTTGCCCTATATATGGTTGTCTGGCCAGTTCCCGGATTCAAGTCTCAATCGAACCCCCCTCCGCTTTATAAACTAAGAGGCCTTCGGAAAAACCGCATTGTCTGAGGAAGGGAAGGTATTCGGAGGTCTGTGCGAGTTCTGCAGCTACGAGGGGCCCTTCGAGAGCACGGAGACCGGTGGCTTTCAGTGTCCTCAGTGCGGCCGTCCACCCAGGGTGGCATCCGAGGACGAGTGGCTGGGGTGAGAGGGTGACGGATGTAGACCCCGCCGGGAGGAGGGCTGCAGGCGAAAGGCTCTTGGACTTCCTGGAGAGGGCAATCAGGCAGATGGGAGGCTGCCGCCGCCTCATTTTGGGAGCTGACCTTTACAGGGAGGTCCAGGATTCACTCACCAATGAGGACTTCGGGAGAGTGAGCATCGGCGGGAGGCACCCCTTCCAGAACATCAGTCACATCTTCGGCGTGCCGGTGGAAGTTGATTACAGGGATAAGTCCAGGCTTCAGTTTGTGGAATAGCTGAACCAGGTCGGTGTGCAAGGAAGATGAGACCAGGGAGAATCCCGCGTTTCCCTGAGGCAGCTTGCCACATCTGAGGCAGCACCTATAAGGAGGCTGTCTCCTCTCCTCAGCCATGATGGAGGATCACTGGACCCATAGGCTGTTCCTAAGGAACCCCGAGTTCTTTCTCGCTGTCCATGAGGCGGGCCTTGAGCACGCCATGGCGCAGGTGACCCGACTCGAGCAGATCCTCTCAAAGGCGGGAGTGCGACCCGGCGGACGCTTGTTGGATGCCCCCTGCGGTATAGGCAGGCATTCCGTCCACTTTGCCGCCAGGGGATGGCAGGTCGTCGGCCTCGAATTGGTCCCTGAGTATGTGGAAAGAGCCAAGGAGCTGGCCCAAGAGATGGGCGTGGGCAGTCGAATTGCCCTGAAGGTGGGAGATCTCCGGGAGATACGTGAAGTGCTGAAGGATGAGGCCCCTTTCGACGTCATACTGAATCTGCTCACGTCCCTTGGCTACTGGGACGATCAAACGGACCTCTCTATCCTTGAGCAGCTACGCGACTTAGCCGCACCAGGAGCCATCCTGATGGTCGACACGATCAATCGTGACTACGTCATCAAGCACTTCGAGCCCACCAGCATGGAGGAATTCGGGAACATCACGTACGTCGAGAGGAGAACTCTTGACCTCGACGGCTCTCGTATTCGCAGCAGATGGACTTTCTACAGGAAGAAGGGCGATGACCTCAGCCATGCCATGTCCGTGGACGTGTCCCAGAGGATGTACAGTCCCCACGAGCTTCGGGGGCTCCTACAGGCTGCAGGTTGGAAGGAGGTGAAGGTCTTCAGCGGATGGGACCTCAAGCCCCTTTCCAGCGATATCTATCGCCTCATGGCTGTGGGCCGGAGGCAGGCTGCTGGCAAAGGGTAGGCGCAGTTCGCCCAAACACCCAGATGCCTCAAACTTAATCGTTGTGAAAGGGAATCAGGACTTCGACGGGAATTGATCGCATGAAAGAGCTACGTGTGGCCCTCTGCCAGATGAACGCCCGAGTAGGGGACATCAAGGGAAACGCCGACAGGACTGTCCAGTGGATCAAGGAGGCCCAGGCCTCAGGCGCCCAGCTGGCTGTCTTCCCTGAGCTGACCCTGACTGGCTATCCTCCTAAGGACTTGCTGGAGCTCAACAGCTTCATTACGGACAACCTGGCCGCCCTCGAACGGGTAGCGAGACAGACGGAGGAAATGGCCAGTGTAGTGGGATTCGTGGACAATAGGGGAGGCCTTCGAAACGCCGCAGCCCTTCTTTCTGGGGGAGAAGTCCTGGGGGTGCAGTACAAGACCCACCTGCCGACCTACGACGTCTTCGACGAGGATCGGTATTTCGTTCCCGCGGAGAAGCACACGGTAATGAAGGTGGGCGGCCTTCGACTCGGCCTCACCATATGTGAGGACATTTGGGCGGGGGAGGAGCCAGCAGCTTCTCTCGCCGGGAAGGGCGTGGACCTTATGATCAACCTCTCTGCCTCTCCCTTCGAAGCGAAAAAGGTGGTGGAGAGGGAGCGTCTTGTCGCCTCCCGCTCCCAGGCCTGTGGTGTTCCTCTCGTGTACGTCAACCTCGTGGGTGGTCAGGACGACCTGATCTTCGACGGAGGCAGCGTACTGGCCGACGGTGCCGGCGGTATCCTAGGCAGGGCAAAAAGATTTGAGGAGGAGCTGAAGCTGATCAAGCTTCCTCTGGACGGCCCTCAGGTCCGAGGGGAACCTACCACCGCTGCCGTGAACCTCGAGGAGGAGGTTTACAGCGCTCTCGTCCTTGGTACACGGGACTATCTCCGGAAGAACGGCTTCGACATGGCCGTGGTGGGCCTTAGCGGTGGCATTGATTCCTCCCTGACTGCAACCATTGCCGCAGACTCGCTGGGGAAGGACAACGTGTGGGGGGTGGCCATGCCCAGCCGCTTCTCCTCTCGGGAGAGCGTCGAGGACGCCGAGGAGCTGGCGAGAAACTTGGGTATCAGGTTTACCGTACTGCCCATGGACAGTGTCTTCGATGCCTTCCTCACCGCTCTGGAACCCATCTTCCAGGGTCGGCCTTGGGATGTGTCGGAGGAGAACCTCCAGGCCAGAATCAGGGGCAACCTGCTGATGGCCATAAGCAACAAGTTCCGCCATCTCGTCCTGAGCACAGGCAACAAGTCCGAGGTGGCGATGGGTTACTGCACCCTCTACGGCGATTTGAGCGGCGGTCTTGCCGTCATTTCGGACGTGCCGAAGACCATGATATACAAGCTGGCGGCGTACCGGAACAGCCTCAGCCCGGTGATACCACAGCGGGTCCTTGAAAAACCGCCATCAGCGGAACTTAGAGCTGGACAGAGGGATGAGGACGACCTGCCCCCGTACGACGTGTTAGACCCCATCCTCCAGGCTTATGTGGAGGAGAGGCTTCCTTCAGAAGATATCGTCGCCCGAGGCTTTGATCGGGAAACGGTGTACGAAGTTCTGAACAGTGTCAATGCCAATGAATACAAGAGGAAGCAGGCACCCCTTGGCCTCAAGGTGACGTCCAAAGCCTTCGGCTCCGGTAGGCTCATGCCCGTCACCAACGGCTACCGATATGGAAACTAGCCTCCCCTCTCCCCCGCCGATAGAACGGCCACATCCCTTCCTGCGAACTCCGCGGCAGTGACCAACCTCCTGCCGAGCTCCTCTGCCTTACTCCAGACTTCCGCCGTGTGTTCCCTGAACTTTGCCTCCCGGACCAGGTGATGGTCGTAGATAATCACGCGGGCATCCGTTTCCTTCACTATCCTGAGCATGTTATCCAACGCTCTCCTCAGGTTTATCAGGTTCATGGTGTACCCCAGCATGTACGTCATGGGCCCGTCCACGATTACGACCTGCGGGTTCTCCTCCACGATCCACTCCGCATAGTCCTCTATGATGGGTCCGTTGAGATCTGACGTATGAATGAGCTTCTCTCCTCCCTGCTCGACGACGATTGAGCAGACCCAGCCAACCCTTGAATACTCTATGCCATGAAAATGGGGCTTGCTGAACCTAACCTTCGTGTCTCCAAAGCGGAATTCCTGACCGTCGAGGAACTTCACGGTGGTATCCCCAACCTCGAGTTCAGGAATCCGCCGGTAGCGAGACCACTTCTGGGCCCTCTTGCGAAACCACCTTCGCCCCTTTCCTAGTAGTCCCTCCCGCCTTCTCTGATATTCTCCAAAATCTTTGTTTCTGGCGATCCGCAGCTCGTCCATTGGGTCCTTGTAGCTAGCTGGCCTGGGCTCTTCGAGGAACTTCTGGAGGGCCTCGCCCGTCAATGCATCACATAGATGCTCGAAGAACTTCTCGGCCCTGCCCCGTTGCGAGTCGTTGATGTAGTCGTTGGGACTCTTCACAAGCACCGTCTTGTCCGCGTAGATCTGTCTCTCAAAGTCGATGAAATGGTCGTAGTGATAGTGGGAAACAACCACCACATCCACGTCCTCGGCTGCCGACCTGATCCGAGTCGACGCCTCTTCGAACCAACGGTGTTTCTGAGCGTCGGAGGCGGGAAAACCGGGGTGCATCTGGGAAACGCCAGGGTCTATGAGGATACCAACATCGCCCTTGACCAGGGTGCAGGAGGATTTGGCTCCCAGTGAGTCGAACCATACGGGCTCGAACTCCATTGGAGGAGTTGAGGCGTGAGGGTGCTTAACCTTTGCCCACTGTCCGACCCTGAACCTTACGGTCAGGAGCTGGAGCTGCGGTCTCGCACCTCGAGAATGGGGCACGTATGGTGTGGAGAGCGGGCCGACCGGGATTTGAACCCGGGTTTAGGGCTCCGCAGGCCCTTGGGATGTCCAGCTACCCCATCGGCCCCGTCTATCTAAACCACCAAGGGAGATAAGAAGGTACTCTCAGACAATACCCCTGGAATGCAGGGTGTCGCGTATGGCCTGGGAAACCTCCTCGATGCTTCCAGACCCCCTTACCACCTCCAACACCGACCTGTCTCGATAGAAGTCCACTAGGGGCTTGGTCATCTCCCGGTAGGTACGAAACCTCCTCAGAACCACCTCCTCCCTGTCATCCTCCCGCTGATACAGCTCGCCCCCACACAGGTCGCACTTGTCGGATGACCTCGGTGGACTGAACCTAAGGTGGTAGACAGCCTGGCACTCACTGCACGCCCGCCTATCCGCAAACCTCTCGATGGCATCCTCCTCCCCAACCTCTAGGTAGATCACGAGATCCACGGACCCCATCCCCTCCAGAGCCCTCGCCTGTTTCAGGTTTCTTGGAAACCCGTCTAGGATGAAGCCCTCTCCGCAGTCCTCCCGGGCCAACCTCCTCCGTACCATCTCAATGATCATTCCGTCGGGGACCAAGAGGCCCTTCCTCATGTACTCCTCCGCCCCTTTTCCCAGCTCTGTGCCGTCGTCGGCCTCCAGCCTGAGCATGTCCCCGGTGGCGATCTTGGGCACGGAGAATTCCTTGGAGAGTATCGACGCCTGGGTCCCCTTCCCGGCGCCAGGCGCCCCCAACAGGACGAGCCTCACGGGCTGCCTATCGGCAGATGGGTTAAATCTTTTGGCTAGGTGGAGACGGCCTCCTCCGTGGGTGTGGGACGAGGTAAGGAGACTGGCAGGGCCTCCTCTGGCCTCAGGCCGTCATAGAGGTGGAGGGCGGAGGCCACTAGGGCGGTCCCGATGAGGCTGTAGATGCCCGCCGACAGGGGTAGTCCGACCAGGGGGAGGTCTATCAGCAAGAAGACGGAAGCCGACACCAGGACGGTGATGGCAGCGTATGCCAGGCAGAAGGGCAAGACCTCCCGCCATGCCTCACGAGCCAGCTGAACGCTCGTCCTCAAGGCGTAGGCCAGGGGGCAGTGGTCTACCGCCACGCAGAAGGGCGTAAGGAAGAGGAAGTACAGGATCAGGAGGATGGCGAAGAGGATGAAGATGGAATGAATCGGACCCACGGGAAAACCCCGCAGGAACGGTTCGGTGACTAGGAGCAAGACCGCGATAAGGGCGTTGAAGGCAAAGATTCTGGAGAAGAAGGTGTTGGCCAGCTTGAGGATGTGCTTCGGAAAACCGCCTAGGCGGATCGTTTCCAGCGCGCCCAGGTATCCGGCAGTGACGTAGGATTGGACTCCCAGGAAGAGGAGGAGAATGGGGGCGGTCAGCTGTCCCAGGTCAGGAAAGGTATAGAGCGGAAAGAATGGGGGAGCCGCTGGGGGCTGACCGTAGACCTGGGACAGTGAGGGAAAAGCCATGGGGAGGGCAAACTCCACGGAGGAATCGGCCAAGGGCTGCCCCGGGTCCAGGAAGTACAGGACGACGTCGAAGGCAAACGGGAGGAGCGCCAGGGGGAGGGCCCTCCTCACCATCCGAAAACCCATCCTTATGGAGCGGGACCAGAGAGGCAAGGGAATCGGTGTCCATACCGATGCTTACTACCTTTAATTTTCTCCCGCGAAAGGCTAAAAGAGGTGGTCCTCCACCTCAATGGCGGGACCGCCGACCCAACATCGGATGGTCCTTATCCCCAGCTCCTTCACCCTCTCCTCCACCTCCCCAACACTCTCGGGAGGCGCGTTCACGTAGACAGTGGCTCCGGTGTCGATGGAGAAGAAGGCTGGGATCCCCTCCTCCCTCATCCTCCTCACCGCCATTATTACGCTCAGAGTCTCCGGGGTCCACAGCAACATCTCCTGGGGCCCCGTCATGGTGATGCCATGGAGCATCAGAGTATCCCTCTCCGCCAGCTGGCAGATCCTACCGATGTTTCCCTCCCGTATGGCAAGTTCCATGTCTGCCAGCATACGGGGCATCTCCGCAAGACGGGCGTTGAAGAAGGGAGACCCAAGGACCTCCCGGTGGGCTGCCTCCGTGTCCTTGTAGGCCTCGACAAGGGCGACAATGATGCCCATTTGCAGGTCCTCAGAAGCCAGCTGATAGGCGTAGGACTCCTCATCCGCCGTCCCACTCTTCCAGCGGGAGAAGGCACCCGTGACCGCCCGAGCTGCCGAGCCAGCGCCCCTGCGGGCGATGGTCGATATCTGACGCGAGTCCAGGTCTAGGCCGGCCGCCTTTGAAGCCGCCACTGCGAGGGCCGCGAAACCCGAGGCGGACGCCCCCAGACCAACGTTGGCAGGGAAGTTGTTCGTGGACACAACCCTTGCCTTCTCCGAGATCCCTGCCCTGCGGCGGACCTCCTCGAGGACGGCACCGGCTCTCTCAAGCCCCCGGCCCCTTAGGGTAACGCCATCCACGGCGAGGGAATCCTCCGGGAAGTCCCCGAAAGAGACCGTAGTGTGGGTGAGGAGAGGCGCGGTGCACACGGATATGGAATCGTGGTAGGGCAGCCTGAGAACTTGGTCTGCGAGACCATGATACTTGATCAGGCCTTGGATGGGGTGAGCGACAGCGCTCGCCCTCAACATTCCCACCTGGCCATCTCGAGAGTCTGCTCAGACATCGAATATGACAACGGCGTAACCCTCTTTGGCGTTTACCTCTATCATGTGAAAGGTTACAGCTTTGATGAGGAGTTCAAGGGGGTGTCTGGAGGGGTCCACGCTCTCACCCCTGGCGGTCGCCTTCAGGGAGAGGTCCTCGATGCTCACCTCGAACCGAGAGAGGAACACGTTCTCCACCTCATGAATGTAGAGCAGTTCCGTGAGCCAGTCCACGAGAAGCGACTCGATGTCTGGGGCCTCCACCCGGATCTCCACCTCACCTCGAGCCTTCACGACGTCGACGTCCGTCATGAGGTCGAACATGCCCAGGGCAGCGTGTTCGAAGAGTTGTTCCAGGGTTGTTCCGTAGACTCTCAGGCCCACGTCGGCCGTGTGCTCGAGAACCTCATACTTCACGTTCGAGACCATGGAAGCGGGGGTTATCAACCTTCCTCGCGGCCAGGTACTCCTCAGCGGGATGGGTGAATGCCATCAGACCCCCCTGTCCTTCGCTGGCCAGATGAGACGGTGGAGCTGCGGCAGCACACGAACCCCGAGGCCATCTCTTAGAACCCACTGAGCGAGGGGCAGCAACCGCCGGCCTCCCTCTGGTTGGAAGACGACCTCGCAGCGGGGCCCGTGCTGCCTAAGCACCTTCTTCGCGTACTCGTAGTCCTCCTCATTGGCGATGACGAACTTCAGCTGGTCCCCTGCCCGGAGGAGTTCCAGATTCTCAAACCTCATCTTCCCCTCCATTTCGGAGGAAGGACATTTGATGTCCATGCTGATGCAGACCCCGTCGCTTCGAGGCACGTCCCCTATGGGGATGGAACCGCTGGTTTCTATCACCACTTCGTAGCCCCGTTTCGAGAGCTCCTCGATCAGCTCCTTCGAGTCCTTCCAGAGGAGAGGCTCACCTCCCGTGAGGCAGATGCTCCTGGCGCTCTGCTTCTCCACCTCCTCGATGACTTCACCCACGCTCATCTCGACCCCCTTCTCCCAGGAGTACTTGGTGTCACAGTTGTGGGTGAGCACATCGTTGACAAAGTAATTCTGAAAAGGCGAGCAGGTGAGGTTATACACCTTGGAGGTCCCCGGATGGCTCTCGATCTCCGCCACTCGAGCCCAGGACTGACCTGTCTGCCGGTCCAGGACGAGGAGACGGTCACCGATATCCAGGTCCCCCGCAAGCTTCCACCCTCTGTTTGTGTATAAGGGGTGTTCCGCCGTGAGGGCCAGATCATGGCCGCTCTCAAGAACTATCTCCATGATGCCATCTGAGTGCCGCTCGTGCCTCTCTTGCACAGTAGTAAAACAGGTCCGTTGCTCAGACGGACTGTAGGCCAGGATCTCCTCACCCACCCTCACCTCCTCGATCCACTTCTTGATCCCTCCCGAAGTCTGTACCGAGGAGTCACCGGGAACGCACCAAGAGCACCGGAGGTTGCACAGTGCCGTCCTTACGAAGAAGGTGGGCTTGCCTATGTGGATGCCCTCGCCCTGGATGGAGAAGAACATCTCTATGATTTCCATAGGCTCGGCCTCGACCCTATGATTACATGTTTTATGTCTTAGATAAAGGTCGAGGTGATACTGAGGGAGCGAGGGCGCATTCCAAGCCCTACCTAAATCCCCGCAAAGTCCTTAGGCTTCGTTCGCTTAGACGAGGCCATGGCCGCGAAGGCCGTGGTACTGCTGTCGGGTGGCATGGACTCGGCTACCGCTGTGGCGATTGCGAAAGCAGACGGTTTCGACGTAATCGCCCTCACGTTCGATTATGGGCAGCGGCACCAGAAGGAGGTCGATGCGGCCAGACGGGTTGCCAAACACTTCGACGTGAAGGACCACCGAATCGTGAAGGTTGACCTGGCTGGGGTTGGTGCTTCCGCCCTAACGGATCGCAGCATTTCCGTCCCCGAAAGACGGTCCCTCGAGGAGATTGGTCATGGGATCCCACCGACGTACGTGCCAGCTCGGAACACCATATTCCTGTCGCATGCGCTCGCCACTGCGGAGGCCTGCGGTGCGAAGGCGATCTACATCGCTGCAAATGTGATTGACCATTCAGGGTATCCCGATTGCCGCCCGGAATACTATGCGGCCTTCCAAGAAGTGGTGCGCCTCGGCACCAAACGCGGCGTCGAGGGAGACATCATCGAGGTGCGGACACCCCTGATCCACATGACGAAGGCGGACATAGTGAGAACCGGTACAAAGCTCGGTGTACCCTTCGAGTTCACGTGGTCCTGCTATCACGGCCGGTCGAAGGCTTGCGGTGTCTGCGATGCATGTCAGCTCAGGTTGAAAGGGTTCCGAGAGGCAGGCCTGGAGGATCCCCTCCACTACGAACCTGTGGCCTGAACCTGTTTCCTCCGGGGAAGGCGCGATATGAAAGCATGGCCAGGATGAAGAACGTGCCCTTCGGCTAGCAGGTATCGTGCTAGGCATCGCGACGAAGCCTATCGTCGTGTGCTAGCAGTTTCAACCGTGCACCACCGTTCCAACCTGGCGCGCCTTGGACTACGTAATCCCGGGCAAAGAGAAGGCGAGAAGGACCTCAGCGGAGGGCCATCTCCGCAGTGATCTCGTCCAGCTTGTAGTCCCCCCACTCCCGAAGCTCGAGGGCTACCTCCAGCTCGGGGTAGGTCAGGATGGGTCGGTCGTACTGGAGGAAGTCATCGATGGCTATCCTCGGGCAGGCTGTATTCACGAAGGCGTCGACCCGATACCCCTTCAGGAAATCCGGCCCCACAAAATCCATCAACAAGAGATACCCTCTCTTGCCAGCGGACACCAGCAGCTCCTTAATTCGCAGGGCTAGGGCCATTCGATACTGCCCCACTTTCCGGGAAACGATGATGCCAAAAGTCCTGGCTTCCTTAGCCCTCTCGATGGCGGCGAAGCGCTGCCTGAGCACCTTCTCCTTCAGTTCCTTTAGATCCCTTACGTCACCGGTGAAGGGGTCCGCCACCACGACCCTCTTATCGGTGGCAAGGGCGACTCCCAAGGGATGGAAGTCTCCCGTGCCTACGTAGAGAAACGTGTCCACCCCGTCTTCCACGGATCGGGCTGTATGGACATCGCATCCCAGCAGTTGCCCTGCATACGCTATGCGCCCGTCGGGCTCCCCTACCAGGACCTCTTTCCCGTGCTCCTCCAGGTAGGTCCGAACGTCCTCAATCCACTGGATGTGCTGAACAGTGGTCAGGAGACCCACCCGCTGGCCCAGGTGAGGCAGGGTAGCCTCGAGGAAGTCAAGGGAACGAAGTGGCATAGGGACGTCTAGGAACAGAACGTTTTTCAGATTCAGGTATGGCATGGGGGCATGCCCCATCTGAATGACGAGATCGACGGGCATCCTCGGGACATCGCATGCCCCGAAGGTGGGCTCTGCGGAGACGATGGCTGTGACGCCTCCCCGCCTCTCAAGCTCTTCGGCGATCTCGATTGCCTGCAGCCTCATGCCATCGGGGTACTGCAGGCCAACCGTCCCGACATATCTGGTTCGAATCTCCTCCAAGGCCCGCTCAAAATCCATGAGCTCACCCAGGGAGCCTCAGGGCCGTGGGGCTTCAACGACAATCCTGCACGGGGTCGGCAACTTGTACATGGCCTTGGTCAGGGCCACCTTGGCGTGCTCTAGGTTCCCAGTAGTTGTCCTGATGTACATCACCGTCTGCCCCGACTTCACCCGAGCCGCTGTTCCAACGGGGGAGCCAAAGGCAGCTCTCATGCCGTCAGATATCCTGTCTGCCCCTGCCCCCACCGCCACCTTGTTCTCCCGGAGGACGATGTGGGGATAGGTCTTAATCTTCAAATGGTACTGCTGGCCCGCCTTCTTGGCGATATACCTGTTAGCGGCGATTCTGGCCGCCTCCAAGGCCATATGCCTGATCTGGCAGGAGTCCTCTACCACCAGCTTCACCGTGAGAGGAAAATCCCCATCCGGGTTCCCGAGGTCGAACTGGGTGATGCGGGGGTTGGGAACTCCCCCCATATACTCCTTCCGAGTGTAGGCCTGGCCTCTGATCTGCCGGTACATGCGAGCGGGCTTTCTTACCATGGTTGTGTCTCTTAAGTAGGGCGGCGATATATAACCGTTGGTCGCTGGAACGTAAGGGGAAGGCGTCGCGGACGGCGAATCATCTGGTAGGGGAAGCAGAAAAAAGGGGGGTTATGGTCGTTCAGTCGCCGACTCAGGCCGCCGTGGCTGTCCTGGCGGAGAGCATGACGAGGGTGGCTGCTATGACGGAGGCGACAGCGACGACCATGCCGTACGTGACGAAGAACAGGAGGGTGGTGTTCAGCACGTAGAAGTTCTGCAGGAAGGTCTCAGCTGGCAATGCCCATGCCGATACGGCGAAAATGGCGGACAGAAGGCCCACCGGGGCTGCCAGCAGGGTCTTCATATCTCTGCGGAAGCTCTGCAGTCCGTGGTATTCCTCGACGGCTGTCCGGAGCCACTGACCCTTGGGACTGTTGGGTGTCTGTCGCAGCTCCTCCTCCACCGTAGCCTCCACTTCAGAGACTCTCACCGGGAGGGAGGCGTCAACCCCGAGGGCGTCGCCCATGGACCTCACCAGTTGCTGGGATGACGCATCGACCCTGTGGATGGTCAGAAGTCCTGCCAGGACGACAATAGCAAGGACGAAGGCGCTTCCAGTGAGGACTCCGTTGTAGGTCCTGAAGGAGTTGAGGGGTCCGTAGTTGTATCCCGTGAGCTGAGCTGTGTAGAAGGAGAGCGCGACGGTGGCGATGGAAGCTGCCCATATGCAGACTGTCAATATTCTCAGTACCTTGCGAGTTTTAGCCATGATGCCAATTCCCACGCATATCCTTATAAGCTCAGCGACGTGAATCTGAGAATCGATAATGATAACAAGGACTGAGAATGGCTCTCTGGCCGCATCTCCCGGCGATACTATAAAGAGGGGCTTCGGTTGTTTCCAACTCTTCAAGATATGAAGCTTGTGAAGCTGGGAGGGAGCGTCATAACCTTCAAGGGGAAGCGAAAGCGCTTTCGCTCAAAGACGATGGAGGAACTGGCGGAGGAACTGGCCCCCTTTGAAAGGGAGCTCTGTGTCGTCCACGGAGGGGGTAGCTACGGCCACCCCCTGGCCCAGCATTACGGCGTGCACAGAGGCCTCCGAGGTCGTGAGGATCTCATGGGCTTCGCAGAGGTCCAGAGGAGCATGAGGGAGCTCAACGGCCGGGTGCTTGAAGGGCTCCATGCTCAGAAAATACCCGCTGTCTCCCTTCCACCAGGTCCCATGGTCATGGTCCGGGATGGGAAGGTGACTGCCTTCAACGGCGATGCTTTCGTCCACTGCATCGAAGCCGGTCTAGTGCCGGTGACCTTCGGTGACGCCGTCCTTGACTCCTCGAGAGGAAGCTCCATAATCTCAGGGGACGACCTCATGCTGCTCCTTGCCCGACTCCTGAGGCCCGAGGTCGCTATCTTCGTCTCGGATGTGGAGGGCGTTAGGGGAGCCGATGGAGCCCTCCTCCCCCTCATCACCCACCCAATTCCCGAGCTGGTCTGGAAGGAGGAGGAGGTGGACGTTACGGGAGGCCTCCGGAGGAAGTTGTCGTTGATGATGGAGATATCGAAGGAGGGTCCCAGATGCTTCCTCATCAGCGGCCTGGTGACTGGAAGGCTGAAGGCAGCGATGGAGGGGAGGAAGGTCCCTTGTACTGAGGTTAGGTGGTCCTAGTGACGGAGAGAAAGAGGGAGCATGTGGACATCGTCTTGGGGAAGGAAGTCCGACCGAAGCAGAATCCTTGGGATGACCTTCGCCTTCTCCACAAGGCCCTGCCTGAGGTAGACCTGGATGACATCGATGTGAGCCTAAGCCTCTTCGGGAAACGCCTGGCGGCGCCGCTCATAATATCCTCCATGACCGGGGGTTTCAAGGACGCAATCACGATAAATGACCGTCTGGCCCAGGGGGCTTCCCAGGTGGGTGTTGGCATGGGTGTGGGCAGCCAGAGACCCGTTCTCCAAGGACAGGCCCCAGAGGACTCCTGGACTGTGGTAAAGAATCATCAGGTCCCCCTCATGATAGCCAACATCGGAGCTCCCCAGCTCATCCGCCAGGGGTCCAAGAAGCCCCTGGGACTGAGGGAGGCGCGACAGGCCCTGGATATGGTGGACGGCGACCTCCTGGCAATCCACTTCAATTACACTCAGGAGATCGTCCAGCCAGAGGGAGACAGGAGGGCTCGAGGGGTTCTGGAGGCCGTGAGGACCATCGCCGCCGACGTTCCTGTCCTCGCAAAGGAGACAGGAGCAGGCATCTCCCGGGATGTGGCCCTCCAGCTCAAGGATGCTGGGGTTAAAGGCATAGACATCGGCGGCCTCGGGGGGACCAGCTTCTCTGCCGTGGAGTTCTACAGGGCCCAGAGGGAGGGGGTGAAGCTGAAGGAGCGACTCGGGGAGACCTTTTGGGAGTGGGGCATACCCTCCCCCATCTCCTTGCTTCTCTCCCTGGTAGGCCTTCCAGTGGTTGCCACAGGTGGGTTGAGGAACGGCCTCGACGTCGCCAAGGCGATTGCCCTGGGGGCTAGCGCAGCCGGTATGGCTTCCCAGATGCTGAGAGCCGCAGAGAGATCGGCGGAGGCCGTCGTCGAGGAGTTGGAGGCGGTCGTGGCTGAGCTAAAGGCCGTCATGTTCCTCACCGGCTGTCAGAGCCTGGAGGAGCTTCGGCGAACGAAGGTCCTGTTCACCGGAAGGACGTTGGAGTGGGCCACTGCTGTGGGACTGTCAGGAGGCTAGGATTTTGAACGTGGAGGAATTTGAGAAATATCTGGTGGTGAAGTCCGACCTCATCGACGCTGAGCTGGAGAAGTTTCTGGAAGGCGCGGGGGAAATCCCGAACCTCCACGATGGGGTTCTCTACGCCCTGGGGATGGACATCCGGGAGAGGAAAAAGCGGGGCAAGAGGTTGCGACCAGTCATCTGTCTGCTGTGCTGTGAAAGCCTGGGCGGGGAGGTGCAGCGGGCCATGCCCTTCGCCCTGGCCTGTGAGATGATGCACAACTTCTTCCTGGTCCATGATGACATCCAGGACAGGGACGTGATGCGCCGCGGCAGGGAGAGCGTGTGGGTGCGCTTCGGGGAAGACCACGGGATCAATATCGGTGACTACATGTTCGCCCAGACCTATGAGCTGGTCCTCAGGACCAGAGAGAGGGGCGTTGAGGAGGAGAAGGTCCTCGCTCTCCTGGACCTTGTTACACAGACGGTACAGAGGACGGGGGAAGGTCAGGCCATGGACCTGGGGGCTAGGAGGAGTAGGGACTTGAGCCCGACAGACTACATGCGGCTGGTGACGGCCAAGACGGGCTTCTACTTGGCGGCCCCCCTGGTTGGAGGCGCCATCCTGGCAGATGCACCAAAATCGGTCCTGGACATCCTGAGGTCCCTGGGGGACAAGATCGGCCCCATCTTCCAGATCGCCGATGACATCATCGATTTGACCGAGGGAAAGGGTCGCGGCGAGAAGGGTTCGGACATCAAGGAGGGGAAGCGGTCTTATCTCGTGGTTCACGTCGCTGGCCAGTGCACCGCCAGCGAGAGAGATGAACTATATCGAATATTGGATAAGCCCAGGGCAGACGTGACCTCGGAGGAGGTCCAGTGGGTCATGGATCTGTTCGATAAGTATGACGCAGTGGAGGCCGCCCAGGCAGCGGGGCAGAACCTCTTACAGGAGGCGAGGGGAATGCTGGAGAGGCTGCCCTCTCCCCTGGGCGAAGACCTTGCAGCAGCCGTGCAGTTCATGTTGAGCAGAAAGCACTGACGGACGGTTGCTAACCCCATTCGGGTTCCGGCCTGCATGCGAGACTACTTCACGATATAGTACCCGGCTGCCTTCTCACGTGCCCTGCGCTTCACATACCCCTTAGACTGCAGTTCCTGGAGAGCCTGGAGGACGAAGTTCTTCGGCATCCGGGAGATCCGCGTAATGTGTTCAGCATCCCGCATCTTGTCTTCACTCGTCAGCTTGGCTGACTTCATGGCGTCGTAGACCTTCTTGGCACGTTCTGACATGCCTTCGGGCACCATTAGTTCACTCTCAGAGAGAGATTTCGCTAGCATCTATATAGATTTCCAGTAGGTCTCCAGGATGCCACAGGGGTCTTCCCGCCGAGAATGATTGTGAGCCTGTTAGGACTCCAATCCCTTGTCGGTCAGCCGGAATTTGGCTCTCGAGCCCTCTTGTAGGTGGCGATGCTTCACTAGGACGGCCAGTCTGGTGTTGGAGCCCACCTTCGCCAGGCGGAGGATGTCTTTTGCATTGTGGCTCATCATGTGGCCTCCAAGGGGTTCGAAGTTCCCCGATTCCAAGTCGGTGTACACTTGGGAGACCACGATGACGGGGATGTCCCTCTTCCGGGCCACCCCCATCAGGCTAGTGACCTGCCGGGTCAAGGAGTGGCGTTCGTCGGCCCTCTCCTCTTCATCCCTGGTCATCCTGTAGTGCGTGGTGGCACAGTCCAATACTATGAGACCAATCTCCCGATTCACCTCGGCAAGCTTGGCGGCCTTGCCTACGTACTCTTCCTGCTCCTCCAGGGTGTAGACTTCGGAGAACAGGATGTCCTTGACCACCCCTTCGAAGTCTCCCCCGCACATCTGCCTTAGCCTCTCCAAGGAGACGCCTTCGGTGTCCACGTAGACCACCTTCCGACCAGATCGGACGACGTTTCGGGAGAGCTGTAGGCAGAGGTTCGTCTTCCCACTGCCCGCTTCCCCGAAGAGAAGGGTTATACACCCAGTCTCGACGCCCCCATCGAGGAGTTCATCCAGAGAGGGACAGTCGACTGGTATCTTCACTTTCTTAGGAAAGGATCTTCGCGTATAAATACGGGGGGGCATCAGGAAGGGCGGCCTGATGTGCAAGCCTAGCCCTATTCCCCGGCCTCCCATCAAGGACCCTTCTCAGCACTCCTCGGGGGCACAACAAAGGTGCCCTTCTTGGTTATGACGAGGGTGACGTCGTTCCCCGTCAACTCCAGTCCCGAGGGGAGGACGACGCGACGCACCCTGTACTCCTCGGAGTCCATAACCTCGGCCTCACCACCACTAGCGGAGATCAAGACTCCGGGAACGGACCTGGCCTCCACCCGCTGAGCCTCCAGTAACTCCTGACGGCTGAGCTTCCTGCTCTCACCCTTAGCCAGGTCTATGAGGGTGACAGGCTCCCCCATGGAGAGGATCTGATACAGAGTGCCATGATGTTCCACGACTTCCCCCTCACCCACCCCCGGAAGTCTCACCAGGTAGGTCATCCGGTAAACGTCCTTCCCCTTCTTCCTCGTGTGAAGTCGGGGAGATGAGGACACCCGCCCCCCGAGGCTCGTCCCGAGGGCCTGGGCGATGGTCTTCCCGGCGCGGCTGCTGCTCAGGTATACATCAAGGCCACCATGGACCTTCTCCTCTCGGGTGACGAAGAGCCCTTCACCGGAACTCACCCTCTCAGCGATAAACCTACGGGCCCTCTCCATCTCCTCCTCCCTCAGCTGCCTATCCTGGGCCCTCACCTGTATGATCGCCTCGTAGTAGTCTCCCTTCAGCTTCGAGCACTGGGGGCAGACCTCTACCTTCACCCTGGCCTTGAGTTCCCTCTCTTCCGTTACCGCCATCCCCTCAAGGTCCAATCCGGCAGAGACGTGGACATTGAGCTTCCTATCATCCTCTGGGCTTGAAGTGACGGTCAGATGATGCTGACGCACGTCCCGGGGGAGCTTGGCTGACTTGGAGGCAATGGATTCCAACGCTTCCTCGAGAGAGGCCTTTCTCCAGCCGCCCGGCAGCTTATAGGCTCCACAGTTAGGGCATTGTGCGAGGTCCAGGACAGCGGGGATCTCCAGCAGCCTTCGCTTTTTCGGGAGGCACTTCTGGCAGAGGCCTTGGTAGACGATCCCCTCCTCCCCGCACTCCACGCAGAAGCTCCTCACATTACCACCATCTGAGCATGGGGCACCCCACTGATCCTTACAATGCCCGTCTCCTCGATGAAACCCTCCTCCAGCGCCGCTGCTATGGTCTCTTCCCCGACGAAGTTTCCTATGGTGGCCATGCGCAGGTGGGCGACGAATTCCTCCCGGGTGACGGGTGAGCCATCGTAGAACTCCCGCTTGACATGGAGCCTGAGCTCACCCTCGCGGAAGGTCTTGCCCAACAGGTGGTCGTCGCAGGCGGCCACCAGGACTTCCCTGCCCTGCCTGTAGATCTTGAGCTTTATCAACGCGTAATGAGGGGATGGAAGCGACTTAAAGATATGTGAGGAGGTGGACCTTCAGGGCATCGCCCTGCGTCTGAATACGACGATCCAGTGACTGCCGAAGCGTTGTCGTTCTTCGGCGGTAGTACGACGCAGGTACCGACTCTCCTCCGGCTTCCAACCTACTGGGGTGGGCTCCAGCAAGTTCGGTTCCTTTCGTCTGGAATAAGAACTCAAGCGGTTGCTCAGGTAGGTAAGAGCTGAGTACCGTGTTCCCGAACCGTATAGGCCGTAGCGTTCCTCAAGGTGTCTCCAGACCTGCGGATAGAGGTCACGGAATACCTCGACGTACTCCAAAACGGTGAACGCATTGGGCACTCTCCTGATCGTCTCCTCCAGTTGATTGTCTGAAACGGGAGGTCGACCCTTCGCCATATTGTATGGACGAATCAACCTCACCTCTTGTATCTTCCCTTGCCATCGGGCCGCGGCGGCCGCGTACACGGTGTTCAGAAACGACTCACAAGTTTCCACTTGTTGGCCGCAGGAGAGTAGACCTCACCCTCCTGACTCCATCGCCTCAGCCAGGCATCCACGCGGCTTGGCGGAATGTTCCTCTCCTCTGCTGCCTCGAGGATGTCCTTCAGGTCCGCGACACCGTCCCTTTCCGACAGCTCCGCGATGATTTCCCGGAGAGCAATCATCTGAGTTCTCTGGGACTGACTCACACCAGTGGCCACTATGTCGATATCGAACCTGCCTTCGATTCCTGTGACCTTCTGCAGCCAGTACTCCACAATGCGGACGGCGCGCTGGGCGTCCTCTTCGGTAACATCCGGACTGAGACGGGCCCGGGCGCTTGCCTCCGCCAGGCGGATGAAAGCCTCCAGTTGCCGAGGGGTGATGGGTACGGCACCTCCCTCGACCTCGCCCTGCTTTCTAATCTCGAGGTACTTTTCTTGAATGATCTGCATTGCCTCGGCCGTCATCACGGGGTATATTCTCTTGGCGAAGGCCACGTACTTGCGCAGAAAGGTAGGCTCGAAGTATGGAAGGAAGGCATCGTCGATATCGGACGTCTTCACCACCGCCATCTCGGGCCGGTGGCGAATCTGTTCTCCCACCAGGTGACCCCTCAGTATGTGCTCAGCCATGGCCCTGTCGTACTGGGCCTGGGGACGATCCATAACGGGGAAGATCACGTCGAATCGACTCAAGAGCGTGCTCGGGAGGTTGATCTGCTCACTGATGAACTTCTTGTCATCAAATCGTCCGAAGGTCGGGTTTGCAGCTGCTAGGATGGCACATCTCGTCTGCAGGGTTGCCGTTATGCCGGCTTTGGCCACATGGACGGTCTGCTGCTCCATGGCCGTGTGGATGCTCGATCTGTCCTGCTCGCTCATCTTCTCCAGCTCGTCGATGCACGCCAGGCCCTTGTCTGCGAGGACCAGTGCTCCGGCTTCAAGAGTCCAGCGCCCCTCGCCGAACTCGTCGCGAACCGCAGCGGCAGTGAGCCCGGCGGCCGTTGCCGCCTTCCCAGAGGCATAGATTCCACGCGGCGAAAGACGCGTCATGTACGCGAGGAGTTCGCTCTTACCCGTGCCGGGATCGCCCACCAGGAGGATATGACTGTCTCCCCGAATCCTTCGGCCGTCAGGGAGTTCCTTGGCAACACCTCCGAACAGTTGCAGGGCTAGAGCTTCCTTCTCAACGTCGAGACCATAAATCGAGGGTGCTATCGAGCCGACAATCTTCCTGATGACGTCCTCGGTGGCCGCCTCCTCGTCGATCTTCTTCACGTCATCAGGAGTGATCTCGATCTCCTCATACTCCAGCTTCTCCATCTCAATGCTCACGATGTCGGCGAAGATGTCGAAGAGGGTGGACTTGGCGCTGAAGCGGCCCCTCTGGGCACCCCTGAGAACGCCGTTGAGAACGAGCCTGTCACCTGGAAAAACCTGGCCCGTGATGTCGTCCTCCACGTAGGCCACCAATCTCTGAGGCGCCTCACCGCCTCGCAGTTCCTCCGGAGGCTCCTGAATCTCTATCTTCTGTGTATCCACAAAGCGAGAACCTTCATCGATCAGCTTGAACTTCGTCGACCCGGGAGTCCGGGTGCACCCGCCCTGGTTCTCGTAGCACTCCAGCGGCTCTCTAAAGGCCATGCCCTCCTGGGCCTCCTTGATGATAGCCCCGCATCGAAGGCACTGGAAGACGGCCTCCACAAGCCTAGGTCGGACTTCCGTGGCCTTTCTAAGCAGGCCCTCCACGGAGACGAGTCTTCCGAGATGCTTGGCTCTCAGGTCGCGGATTTCCACCCTCATGTCCCGTGGTATGCCTCGGACCCGGAAGTGGATCTCCGCCTCCTCTGTAGGCGGGATGTACTGTTTTATCGCCTGTTCCGCGGCGTAGATGGCATTCTGTGGCCGTCTCATCAGGTAGATGGCCAGGTCGCTGTCGAATCTCTCTATGTCGGCGTAGTCCACGTGAAGGCTCCTGCCCTCCGGGTAGGCGTCGGCGATGGCGGTGATTCGACCTGCGAAATCGCCCTCGTCGAAGAACATCTCCCACCGGAGGACCAGCTCCTCCGTCGAGTAGCTCAGCAAGGGACTCCCCCTTTCTTTCGCGATGAAGGGTACCGGTATTTAACAAACGGAGCGGCATTTCCTCTGGAGCTGCCCACAACTTGAAGGTCATTTCCAGTGGAAATGCCAGACGTCCGAGGGGAGGCGGCGCGAATCCTCAGGGGCAGGTGGAATAGCCACACCATCGGCAGAGATTGCATCTGCCCTCCCTCTGTAGGCGCCCCTGACAATCGGGGCAGAAATCTTCCTCCGTCCTTCCAATTAACCTCAACTGCATGCTTGCGTCTCCTCTCATGCCGTCACCAGCTTCTCTAGGGCGCAGGCCTTAAAAAGGCTGAAAGGGGGAGGTGGCCGAAGAATGAAAGTACTCCCGGGGAACGCCTCAGACCCGCAAGCTTTAACCTTATCAGGTCTGTTACCAGGCCGGGGAGGAAGTGTTCGTACCGGAAAAGAGCATGAAGGAGCTCCTTCTCTCCTATTTGAAGAGGTCGGAGACCTCTATAAGCGGCCTGGCAAGGAGGCTGGAGGAGGATGGATACAGGCTCCACCGCCTGCTTCTCACGGGATACCTCCGAGCACTGGCCGACATGGGTTACGTGCGGGAGAAGGCGATCCCGCCCTCCAAGGTCTACACTCTTGCTGGTGGTAGGGAAAGGAACCTGTACGAGATGCTCGGAGACTTCTGCAGGCTCATGGAGGCAGAGGAGCGAAAAGCGGCCGGCCTCTGCGTCGCCGTCCTTCAGAGGCTCTTCCGGAGGCCTGTGTTCCTGCGGGAGGTCCGGGAGTGTGGCTTTCCCAGTGGGTACGAGTCCCTGATGGTGGAGCAGGAAGAGCGGGAGGAAGCCAGGAAGGGCCTCATGAAGGTGGGGATCAAGATACCCCTCAGCGAGCCGGCCTACAAGGTCCCCGAGAAGCGGGATGACCGCCGGGAGGAGGTCCTTGCTCGGCTCGTCTTGGAGAAGTTCCAGGCCTCGGGCCTCGTCATGGAGACGAAGCAGACGCGACTGGAGGGCGAGGAAAAGGGAAGCTAGGCCGCTGGGGTTGACGTGCCGCATGAGCTCCAGCTGCCCAGGAGCCTTCTCGGTCCCGCGCCCCCACGAGCGCCAGTAGTCCGCAGTTAGGCTGCTCACTTCCGTGCCTGACCCGGTATCCACGGCTAAGGAAGGGTCCCTGGCCCTCCGGCCAGCTTCCCGACCAGCTCCGGCCCCGTAGGACAGGACGTCAACGTCGACCCTCTGGACTGGAGCCCAGCGGAGTACATCTTCCCCAGCTGTCGGCCCCGCATGTCGACGCTTTCGGTGTACAAGGGGACGCCGAGCCCCCCGCCCTAGCCTAGCGGGTGTACTATGTTATCTAGGGGTATTTAGTTTTCCCTGGCGGGGCCAATCGCGCCTCCTGGGACACGGTTTTCCAACCCCAGGGCGATGCCATGGGGGCATCCAGAGCACCTTTCTCTCAGCCTCGCTACCGCCAACCCGCGGTGAACAGGCTTGAGAAGAAGAGACTGAGGAGGAAGCCGATGCCGAAGATGGCAAGAATCAGTGCGATCACCTTGCCAAAGAAGACCAGCCTTTCCTTACTCAGAATCCGCTGAAGATTAGACGGCATCGAGCCTCGTATCAGGTGCACCCATAATAGCCGTTGTGCTTTTAGAATACTGACCTCGAAATTGCATGCCGGATGGGGACAATCCTCGCCGAGGCGCTACCTCTTCATCAGCTTGATGATGGCCTCCGCCGGCTCCCCGTCGCACTCCTGCAGAGCCTTGCGGGCGGCGTCGGCGGAAGCTCCCGTTCTCTCCATCACGAGCCTCACATCTTCCTCCGGGATGGAGGGTCCGACACCGGCCCTCTCCATCACCTCGGCCTGACCCACGACCTGGAAGACCTTCTGACCCTGGACGGTCATCTCGGCCACCCCCGGAGACCTGATGACGTATTCCTTGGAAGCCGTCCTGATGATGACCTCCTCCACGCCCTCCAGCTCCTTGTATCCCAACTGTCGCATCAGC
>JABAOD010006367.1_pt1 | contig 53455 bp, 57 predicted proteins | sample 7062151 | NCBI WGS metagenome assembly JABAOD01 (sample SAMN14538626, study PRJNA623070) | marine sediment metagenome | biome: marine biome [ENVO:00000428]; feature: marine pelagic biome [ENVO:01000023]; material: deep marine sediment [ENVO:00002113] | place: India: Gulf of Khambhat ... | reverse complement strand
CGCGGCGGCGAGCGTCATCGCCATGGAAGACGAAGTGATCGTCAAGGAATTGCAGAAGGTGTTTCACAGCGGCCTGTTCCGCGTGTACACCAATCACGACGTGATCGGCTGCGAACTCGGTGGCGTCCTGAAGAACATCATCGCGATCGCGGCCGGCATGGGTGACGGCCAGGGCGCAGGTGAAAACACTCGANNGATGGGAGGGGAACCGCAGACGTTTGCGGGACTGGCAGGAACCGGAGACCTGATCGCCACCTGCACGAGCGCGCAGAGCCGAAATCGCACCGTGGGCTACGAGCTCGGCAAGGGCCGCACGATCCAGGAGATCACCGACGAAATGTTCATGGTGGCGGAAGGTGTCAAAAGCGCACCGGCCGTCATCGCGCTCGCCGAAAAGTACAACGTGGATATGCCGATCGCGCAGGAAGTCTTCCAGGTCGTGCGGGACAAGAGCACGGCCGGACAGGCATTCCGCGGCCTGTTGAAGACGGCTGCCGGCGCCGAGTCAGATCCCGGCTAACTTATTGATAATTAATAAAAGAAATCGGGGTCAGACCGAGGTTTTTCAAGACCTCAAAACCTCGGTCTGACCCCGATTTCGGGGAGACATTGATGGGACCATTGCAGGGTTATCGCGTACTGGAGCTGGCAGGCATCGGGCCGGGACCGATGACCGGGATGATACTGGCGGACATGGGCGCGGAGGTCATACGCATAGAGCGCGCGTCCAAAGACAGTCCGGCCACGCGGACCGATCCGAGCTATCGTGGCAAACGCTCGCTTGCGCTCGACCTTAAATCTGCGGAAGGCATCGATGTCGTGCTGCGACTGGTTGAGACCGCCAATGTCATCACCGAGGGATTTCGGCCGGGTGTCGCCGAGCGTCTCGGACTCGGCCCCGACGATTGCCGCAAGCGCAATCCGAAGATTGTCTATGGTCGCGTTACCGGCTGGGGCCAGAGCGGACCGTTGTCACAAGCGGCCGGTCACGACATCAATTATATCTCGCTTACCGGAGCGCTTCATGCTGTCGGTAGCAGGGGCGGTGCTCCTGTGCCGCCGCTGAACCTGGTTGGTGACATGGGCGGTGGCGGAATGCTGCTGGCGCTCGGAATCGTCGCGGCGCTGCTCGAAGCGCAAAAGTCCGGGCAGGGACAGGTCGTCGATGCCGCCATGACGGACGGGTCCGCGTTATTGATGTGGATGTTTCACGGCATGGTCGAGATGGGCTTTCACAATGCCGATTACCGTGGCGTGAATGTCCTGGATGGGGGCGCACACTTCTACAACTGTTACGAAACCAAGGATCGCAAGTACGTCTCGATCGGTTCGATCGAGCCACAGTTTTACGCACAACTCATCGAGCTGGCGGAGTTGGACCCGGAGGTTTTCGGCAAGCAGATGGACCACGCCGCCTGGCCGGAGCTCAAGTCCAGGCTTGCCGACGTGTTCAAGACCAGGACACGCGACGAATGGTGCGAGGTCCTGGAGGGTACCGACGTCTGCTTTGCACCGGTGCTGTCTCTGACCGAGGCGCCGGATCACCCGCATAACAAGGCGAGGGACACCTACATCACCGTGGATGGCATGGTGCAGCCGGCGCCGGCACCGCGATTCGACCGGACACCCTGCGAGGTCAGGCACGGCAATCATCCGCTGGGCAGTGATACGGAGGCGGTACTCGAGGAAGCCGGTTTTACGGCCGCGGAAATAGAGTCACTGCGTGACAGTGGCTGTCTAACCTGATCCCCGGCTAGCTGCCGAAGTCTTCGCGCAAGATTTCTTTCAAGGTATCGACGCGCATATTGTAAGGCGTCCGCAGATCCTCGACAGCCTTGCGGACCAGGTCTTTCGTTTCGCGGAACCCGTCGCGGGCATTTCGCAATGCATTGCTGCTACAGGTCGTCGGCAGCCTGACGACATCGGCAAGGCTACCGGACCTAAAGCCCTCGCGTGTTGCATCGAGGTTTTCCCGAAACGTCTGGCTGGTGCGGTCGCGCAGGATGTAGCCGATGTTCACACTCGTGTCCGACAGTGTGATAAAGCCGTCGATGAGTGCACCGAGGCTCAGGTACTCAGCCGCGACCAGGTCACGTTTGGCGACGCCCAACCTGGCCTCCAGGGTATTTGCGAGGCGGCGATANNCCGAACAACGGGTCATCGACATGCTCGAGGGCTTCGTCGAGTTCCGACCAGTCATTGTCATTCAGGGCATCGAGCGCGCGCACGAAAACGACATCGTTCTCGTCGTGCATGTGCTTTTCGTAGCCATCTATGAACTGCTTCAGATCGCGCGCTAACTTGCCGCGCCGGATGGCTTCGCCGTTGTTTGCGCGCATTACCGTGAAGTACAGCTTGTTGCTTGTATCGTGGATACTGGTGTGTCCGTCGAGCAAGCTGTCGATGTACTTACCACTGGCCGGGTCTACCTTGCGCAAGCGATCGAACATCAGGTCTTCCCTCGGGTGGTGATAGTCCTCGGGATATTCGGACAGGTAGCGCAGCAAGTCCTGCAGGATGTCGAGGTCTACATCGCCATCTTCCTCGAGCAGCTTTTGTTGCTCGATCGCGATATCAATCAGCGACTGAAAATAGCGATGCTCGTCCTGCAGCGTACGCAGGAACTTCGGTACTTTTTTTGTCTCGTCTGCCTGGGTCTTTCTCATCGTTTTGTCCACCTTGCTATGCGTCCAGCCGGCTCAATATGGCCGCGCCGGTGGGTACGCCCGCCCCGGCGGTAACCAAGGCGTGATCGACGTCCGCCACCTGGTTGACCGAAGACCCACGGAGCTGCCGGACGGTCTCCGCGACGCCATTCAAGCCATGGATGTAGGCTTCGCCAATCTGCCCGCCATTCGTATTGACCGGTATCTTGCCGCCGCGACTGATGTGGCCATCGCGAACGAAGTCCTTGGCTTCGCCTTTGGGGCAAAAGCCGAATGCCTCGAGCTGCGGCAATATCGACGGCGTGAAGTGATCGTAGAGGCACGCAACACCGATATCATCGGGCGCGATGCCGGCCATTTGGTAAAGATCGTCGGACATCGCGGCGAACTCCGGGAATCCGGCAATATCATCACCGTAAAACGGCGTGACCTGGCGCGAGCTCCGCAACGCACATTGGCGCACGGCCGATATCTTCACGCCGTCCGGTCTCAGATCACGCGCGCGTTCTGCCGTCGTCAGCACGAAGGCCACGGCGCCGTCGCTTTCCTGGCAGCAGTCGTAGAGACGCAGCGGGTCGGCGATCATTCGCGAATTCTGGTGATCGTCGAGGGTAATGGGCCTTTCGTAGTAGAAGGCGGCGGGGTTCGTCGATGCGAAGTCCCGCATCGATACGGCGATGCGGCCGAAGTCTTCCGACGTCGCGCCGTATTCGTGCATGTAACGCCTTGCCGCCATCGCGATCCAGCTTGCGGGCGTCATGAAGCCTGAGGGGAAGTAATGGCTGAAGTGGATCATGTCCGCATTCAGCGGGTTCATGCTCATAATCTGGCCACCACCGAAGCGCAGGCCGGATCGCTCGTTCATGGCGCGGTAGATCACCATATTGTCGCACTGGCCCGTGGCAAGCGCGCTGAAGGCGTGGTTGAAGGGGCCTAAGGTCGCGCCACCGCCGTACTCCGTGCGTGAAAAATACTTCAGTTCCCGACCGCCGACCTGGCGATGCACTTCGATCTCGAAGTTGTTGTCCATCGAGTAGGTCGACATGCCGTCCACATCGGCGCCGGAGACGCCGGCATCCTGGAGTGCCGCATGAGTTGCTTCGCAGGCCAGGCGCATTTCGGTGCGGCCAGAGTCTTTCGAGAATTCTGTAGCGCCGATCCCGACGATGACCGCTTGCCTGTCGCCTGTTTTGCTCACGATGTGACCTCGAATACCGGCAGTGTCAGGCCGTCCTGCACTTCCACCAGCTTCGCGACGACGCGCTGCCCGATCTCGATGTCGTCGGGGGCACTGCCGTCAAGCTGTGCCGCTATACGCACGCCCTCGTCGAGGTCGACCAGTACGACAGCGTTCGGGTACTCGAAAGGCGGTATCTCGGGGTAGTGGATGACCGTATAGCTGTAGATCCGGCCCATCAGGCCCGATTCGACGGTTGTCCAGTCGAGGCTCTGACAGGTCTCGCACATGGGCTGGGGCGGGTGGCGGCGCTCGCCGCAGTCAGCGCACTGCTGGATCAGGAGCTTGCCGTCGCGCAGGCCCTGCCAGAAACGCCGGGTGTCGTAATTCTCGACCGGACGTATCCGCTCGATGGTTTTGCTGCCCATTTGTAATCTGCTGGTGAATTTTGCATTATAATTGCAAAAATCACCCAGATCGTCAAATCCGGAAGCGAAAATCGCATGGATACACGCTATAACAAGGAACAACGAGAGCTCCGGCTGGAGCTGCGCAATTATTTCAAGAGAATCATGACCCCCGACGTGGTGGCCGAAGTGGTCGGCAAGGAAGGCGGTCCGCTCTTTCGCGAGATTATCGCGAAACTGGGCGAGGACGGCATCCTGACGCTCGGCTGGCCCGAGGAATACGGGGGCAAGAATTACACCACCGTCGAGCAGCTTATCCTGTTCGAGGAGGCCTGGTCCGCGCACACGCCATTCCCGCTGATCACCATCAATACGGTCGGACCGGCGATCATGAGATTCGGCACCGACGAGCAGAAGGATTTCTTCTTGCCAAAGATCGCAGCCGGGCAATGCATATTCGCCGTCGGCTACACCGAGGCCGGATCCGGCACGGACCTCGCATCCCTGAAGATGCCCGCTGTGCTCGACGGCGACGACTATGTCGTCAATGGCAACAAGCTGTTCACGAGTTCGGGACAGGACTGCGATTACATCTGGCTCGCCGTGCGTACGGAGAAGGATGTCAAACGCCCATNNCGCCCATCGGACGGCATCACTATCCTGATAACCGATGCCAGCGATCCGGGATTCAGTTCCGCACCCATTCATACGGTAGGCGACATCGAAACCTCGATGACCTATTACGACAATATCCGCGTGCCGAAAGATCGTGTGCTGGGCGGCGTCAACGGTGGCTGGAAGGTGATTACTTCGCAGCTCAACCACGAACGTGTGACATTGGCTTCGATGACGGTCATCGGCGCCAAGCAGTTTCGGCGCGTAGTAAATTTGCTTGACGAGCGGTCGAGGAATGGCGAAGGGCCGTTCACGGACCCCCTGGTGCGCGCCAAGGTTGGTGAGTTGTATTGCCGCCTCGAGGCGATCGAGATCCTCAACCTGCGCACCGCGACGCAGATCGAGGAAGGCAACCTCGACGTAGCGCTGGCTTCCGGCGTCAAGTTCCAGAACACGCTCGAACTGATCGAGGTACTGCGCGGTTTGCTGGACCTGGTCGGTGAGGACGCACTGGTGCAGTTTCCGAGCGAAGGGGCAATATTCCACGGTGACCTGGAGCGTGACTATCGCAGCGGTCAGGTCAATACGGTCGGCGGCGGCGTCATGGAAGTGATGCGTTGCATGGTTGCGAACTTTGGCCTCGGCATGCCGAACACCATCGTCTGAGCGGAGACAATCAATGGAATTCAGATTCAGCGAAGAACAACAGGCGATTGCGGATGCGGCCGAGCCCGTATTCTCGGACTTGTGCGGCGACGAGACGATCAAGGAACTCAACGCGGATGACAAGCCGCTGCACACCGATCTGTGGCAGCAGCTCGCCGAGTCCGGTATGCACGGCCTGGTCGTGCCTGAGGAATACGGTGGGCTGGGAATGACGCTGGTCGAGCTCTGCCTGATCCTCGAGTTGCAGGGCAAGTACGTAGCGCCGGTGCCCCTTATCCCGACGCTGGTCGAATGCGCGATGCCGCTGAGCCGAAGCGATAATGATGCCCTGAAGGAACGTGTGCTGCCCGGCGTCGTCAGCGGCGAGTCCATTCTCAGCCCGGTGCGCCAGGCATACGGCTATGTCGTGAACGACCCCCTGCGCGCCGTAGCCGCCGGCGATGGATGGACAGTTGACGGTATCAGCGGTCTCGTGCCTTACGCCGGCGTTGCCAGCGGCTTTGTGGTCACCGCGCCCACCGACAAAGGTGGGCTCGTCATGTTTTATTGCCCGGCCAACGCGGATGGCGTTGTCGTGACTGAACAACGCACAACCAGCGGCGAGCCGGCCGGATACGTAACGTTCAGCGAGTACGCCGCGTCGAGCACCGAGGTCCTCGCGACCGGGGATACCGCGAAAGACCTGGCCGAAAAACAAAAACAGGACGGCTACATCGCGCTCGCTGCGCTGCAGGTCGGCGTGCTCACCGAGGGCCTGAAACGCACCGCCGAGTATGTGTCACAGCGCAAGCAGTTCGGCCGTCCGCTCGGCGCTTTCCAGGCCGTGTCGCAGCAGGCTGCGGATGCCTACATGTCGATTGAGTCCCTGCGCGGAGTTTACTGGCGCGCACTCGACGATATCGAGCACGGCCAGGATGCGGCGCTGTCGGCGCGTGTTGCCAAGTTCTGGGTCGGCGAGGCGGGGCATCTTGCCGCCCACACGATACTGCACCTGCACGGAGGCATCGGCCAGGACATTGGCTACCCGGTGCACCGTTTCTTCCTCTGGGGCAAGCACAACGAACGTTACCTCGGAACGCCGGACGCCGCGGCAGTGAATGTCGGCACGCTGATCGCCGCGGACGCGCAAGCGGTCATCAACGTCAACACGGCCTAGCTCGGACGTGAGCGACACCTACGACACAGACGTGCTCATCGTCGGTTCGGGTGCCGGCGCCCTGACGGCTGCAGTGACAGCCGCACACGGCGGCGCGAGGGTATTGGTTGTTGAGAAGAGCGACCGCTACGGTGGCACCTCGGCGATGTCGGGCGGCGGCATCTGGATCCCGGCGAGCGAAAACGCAAGGCGGCGTGGCGCAGAAGATTCCGCCGAAGAAGCGTTTCTCTACATGAAAACGATGATTGGTGACCAGGTTTCGGACCAGCGAATACGCACTTTCGTTGAAGCGGCGCCAGAGATGCTCGATTTCCTTCAGCAAAACAGCCACGTCAGATACGAGGCGATCCCGTACCCCGACTATTATTCCGAGCAGCCTGGCGCGAAACGCGGCTACCGCACGCAATCACCCAGGGTATTCAACGGTGCGAAGATCGGCGACGACATGTACGACATGCGCGAGCAGCCACCGGGCGCGCTGGCGCAGGGTCGTTACACGATGAGCATTCCGGAAGCACGCAAGTTCCTGACGCAGACGCCGGGCTGGCGATTGACACTGCTCAAAGTCGTCATCGCTTACTACCTCGACATGCGCGGTCGCCTGAAGGGCAGGCGATCGCGCCGGTTGACGCAGGGCAACGCCCTGGTCGGCACTCTGTATCTCTCCGCGAAGGAGCGCGGCGTCGAGCTCTGGCTCAATGCGCCGATGGTGTCCCTGGAGAGCGCGGACGGACGTGTGACTGGTGCGCTTGTCGAGAAGAACGGACACGCGACAAGAGTCGAGGCGAAAAAGGCGGTCATCCTTGCCGCCGGCGGATTCGAGAACAATGAAGCCATGCGCCGGCAATCGTTACCGAAACCGACCAGCGCTGACTGGACGGCGTCGCAGGAACACAACGTGGGCGACGCCATTAACGCGGCTGTGAAACTCGGGGCCAAAACGGATCTGATGCAGCACGCGTGGTGGATACCGGTCGTACACGTTCCCGGCTGGCCGAGGGCCATGGGTATTTTCGCCGAACGGTCCCTGCCAGGGCTCGTAATCGTCAACAAGGCGGGCAGGCGTTTTGCAAACGAGGCGTTGCCGTACCTGGAGTCGGGTCACGCGATGTATGAAGCCGGGTCGGTGCCGTCCTGGGTCGTCTTCGATTCCGCGTTCCGCAGGAAGTATCCTTTCGGGCCTCTGGGTCCTGGTTGGGCGACGCCCGACGAGTACCTGCCGGGCAAGGTCAAGAAGCTCCTCGTCAAGGCGAACACGGTCGGCGAACTGGCAGCGAGCGCGGGTCTGGATGCCGGGGGCCTCGAGGATACGATTGAGCGCAACAACCGATTTGCCGAGACCGGTGTCGATACCGATTTCCACCGTGGGGACAGTTACTACGACCAGTACTACGGCGATTCACGCAACAAACCGAATCCTTGCATTGCCAGGATCGGGGAGCCGCCTTTTTATGCGTTGCCGCTCCATCCCGGCGATATCGGCACCAAGGGCGGATTGCTTACGGACGAAAACGCCAGGGTGCTCGATCAGTCAGACACACCAATTGCGGGCCTTTATGCGATCGGCAACACGTCCGCTTCCGTGATGGGTGACAAGTATGTCGGCGCGGGAGCAACATTGGGTCCCGCGATGACGTTCGGCTATGTCGCCGCCCGCCACCTGACAGGAAACAGGAAATGAGCAATCGATTCGAAGAGAAAGTCGCGATCGTTACGGGCTCCAGCTACGGCATCGGCCGCGCCGCGGCCGAAGGATTTGCGCGGGAGGGTGCGCACGTGGTGATCTGCGCGCGTGGCCAGGAAAAACTCGACGAAGCCGCCGCTGCGATCCGGGATTCCGGCGGCAAGGTGACAGCCAGGGCGATCGACCTCGGCGATCTGGACGCCTTTGCTGCGCTGGTTAATGACACCGCCGAAGAGCACGGTCGGCTGGACGTGCTGGTCAACAACGCGACTATGACCCGCCACGGGCCGATCGCCACGATGAGCGTCGATAACTGGCGCAAAAACTTCTCGGTGACGGCCGATGCCACTTTTGTCGGCACGCGCGAAGCCATGAAGATCATGATCAATCAGGGTCACGGAGCGATCGTCAATGTTTCATCGTCCTGCGGTTCGCGTTCGGCGATGGGTGTCGCAGGATATTCGGCGGCAAAAGCGGCCCTGACCCGCTTCACGAGTTGCGCGGCGATGGAAGCCGCTGCTTACAACGTGCGCATCAATACGGTGATACCCGGTTCGGTCGACACGCCGGCAAGCCAGGCAGCCACGCAGGGTAACCGGGAAGTTATCGACACGCTCGAGGCGGCGATTCCGATGAAACGCAGTGGTAAACCCGAAGAAGTGGCCGCCGCGATACTGTTTCTCGCGAGCGACGATGCGAGTTTTATTACGGGCGCCGAACTCCCGGTCGATGGCGGCAAACTCGCAGAGCTCTACGTCCCCGCCGTCCTCAAATAACTAATCGGGGTCAGACCGAGATTTTCGAAAAACCTCGGTCTGACCCCGATTCTTGTCAGGGCAACGGTTGCCTGGTGTTGATCCAGACGCCTGAGGCGGTGCCGATAATGGTGTCGGCGCACAGTGCGACGCCGTCGATGAAGACGAGTGTGCGACCGCGGCGCGTGACTTTCGCGGATGCGCGCAGGAAGTCGCCGTCAAAAAAGGGTGCGCAGAAGTTCGTCTGCATCGAGACCGTGGCGCAAACCTTTCCTGCTGCCCGCGATGCCGTGCGGCCCATGACCTCGTCGAGCAGCGCCATCAGCATGCCGCCATGACCGAATTCGCCGCCTTTGCGACCGCCATGGCGCTCGTCGACCTTGAGCCCAAGCCAGTATTCTGTCGCATCATCGTCGCTTTCCAATTCTGCAACATGGTACGGGCCAACATGAGTCGCAAATCCCGAATGTGCCAGCGTGGGTGCGAATTCGGCTGGGATTGTCTGGCGCTCAGCCTTGCCGGGCTTAGTCATCGCGCTGCAGGCTCAGGAAGGCCGGCGGTTCGCCGCCGCCGTGCACTTCGAGTGTCGCGCCAGAGACGTAAGCGGCTTCGTCGGACGCGAGATAGAGGCACGCGCGGCCAAGATCGTCCGGCAGCAACATGCGTTGCATCGGCATTCGCTGCTCGATCCTGCGGATACCCTCTTCGCCACCGTAGTGCGATTCGGCGCCCTCGGTCCTGGCGAGGCCGGCGATGATGACGTTGACGCGCACGTCGGGCGCCCATTCCTGAGCCAGCGAACGCGTCGCATTGACCAGCCCTGCTTTCGCTGCGCCGTAGGCCGCGGTGCCCGGTGACGGGCGGATTGCGGACACGCTCGCAATGTTGACGATAGAGCCACCGTCGTTCCTGAGCATCGCAGCATGCGCCTGCTGACTCAGCACCAGTGGACCGATCAGGTTGAGACGGATTATCGCATCGGTGAAACGCGGCCTGGCTTCGGCTGCTGCCACTTCCGGGCTGCCGCCGGCGTTGTTGATCAATACGTCGAGCCGACCCGTCTCTGTCAGCGCATAATCGACCAGCGCCTGGGTGGACTCGGAATCACGGACGTCCGCCGCAACAAAATGTGCCCTTTTGCCGCCGTGCTCCAGCGGTGATTCCGGCTCGTTGCGACCGCAGATGATAACGTCGGCGCCCGCACTCAAGAAACGCTCCGCGATCCCTCGTCCGAGTCCGCGGCTGCCGCCGGTCACGATGACCGTTTTATCATTGAAGCTCTGCACGTAATAAGTACCGTTTTTCGTAAAGAATTTGCAAAAATCTTGTTATAATGGTCTATATTAACAGAAATATTATCATTATTCGTAATAATCAGACCTTCTGAGAAATGAGTAATAACGCTTCCAACGCCCGTGATTTTCGTGTCGCACTCGGTCAGTTTGCAACCGGTGTGACGGTAATAACAACCGTGGACGCTGACAGATCGCCGGTCGGCGTCACTGCGTCGAGCTTCAACTCCGTGTCTCTCGACCCGCCACTGGTGCTTTGGTCGCTGGCCAAGGGCGCCCGTTCGATGCAAGCATTCCAGGAATCGGGCTATTTTTGCGTTCACGTGCTCGGCGCGTCGCAAGAGGATCTGTCGGCTCGATTCGCGACGCCTGGTGTCGACAAATTCGCGGGTCAGGACTGGGCGCGGGGGCACGGTGATGTGCCGTTATTGCCGGAATATGCTGCGCGGTTCCAGTGCAAAACCACGCACATGTACGAGGGCGGCGATCACCTGATCTTCGTCGGCGAGGTTCTCGACTACGCCAAGACTGACGAGCCGCCGCTCGTATTTCACGGCGGCCGTTACGCGCTCGCGAAAAGCAAAGGCCAGGGCGAAAGACCTGGTGCAGCTGTGGATGTTACACACGGCACATTTACAGAAAACTTCTTCCTGTATCTCCTCGCCCGTGCCCATTTCCAGGCCTCTGCGCCGCTGCGCGCGGAATACGCCAAAGCCGACATCGATGAGGACGAGTACCTGACGCTGACGATGCTGGGGCTGGGCGGGCCACTGTCGCTGCAGGCGCTGCAGGTCCGCCTCGAGCACACCGGCCATACGCCGAGCTATGCCACCGTAAGCGGCATGATCGACAAAGGCTATGTGACCGAGACCGTCGATGGCACGAAGTTTTCGATCACGGTCAAGGGACGTGAGCTGTACCTGTCGCTGCTGGCGAGTTCGAAGGCCATCGAGGAAAACTTCCTCGCGAGGTTTTCGGATGCCGAGATTTCGGATGTACGCAATTTCCTGCAGCGATTCATCAAGAGCACCGATCCGGGGATTCCCGATTTCTGGCAAACCAACGGCAACGGTTCTACCTAGCCCGGGGTGTCCTTCGATCATTTTTGCAATTATAATGCAAAATAAGCATCGCAAGGCATACCATGGCTAAATCAGACGGTCTGGAGCGCAATACGCCCAACGACGGCGGTCGACGTCGCGGCCGCACCCCCTCGATTAACCAGGAATCCATCGAGCGGGCGGTGCGCGAAGTCGGCGATGCCTCGGAGGTAACGATGCAGGGCGTCGCCGGTGAGCTCGGTGTCAACGTCACGACCTTGTACCGACATACGGGCGGACTCGACACCTTGCGACGTATCTACGCTTCGTACCTGTCGGAACGGGTCGGCGATATGCCGGCGGCGTCCGGCAAGACCTGGCGCGAATGGCTTACGGCACTCGCCGATTACTACCGCGATGCGTTCATTACCAATCCCGAGTTGTTGCAGTACGCACAGGCCGCCCTCGATCCCGACTTCGAGCGTCTCGAGCAGGCGACGGAAATTCTCGCAGCTTACGGCTTTGCGCCGCGAGAGGCTGCGCGCGCGCATGCATTTCTCGTCAACAACGTCGTCGGCTACGTTCACCAGGAGCTGCAAACGCGGGCGGAAATCGCCGGCGGTTCCACCCCGACCTATGCGCGACTCGCGGAGACCCTGAAGGAAGGTGCGGAGTCGTTGCCCATGCTGAGCGCGCTGAGCCTGGATGACGACGACTTCGATCTCGACACGAATTTCCGGTACTTCGTGAACTACACCATCGACGGCATTGCAACACGGCCGGGCGCGCCGGTTGCCGATACGGAAGCTTGAATGGCGGAGCGCTTCGACATTGTCGTGATCGGTTCGGGCGCCGCCGCCCTGATGGCCGCAGCACGTGCCGCTGTGGCGGGCGCGAGTGTTGTCGTCCTCGAAAAGCAGGACCGCATTGGCGGCACGACGGCGCGGTCCGGCGGCGGCATCTGGGTGCCGAACAATCCTTTCATGAAGGATGCCGGTGTTGATGACAGCGAGGAGGAAGCGTTCGAGTACATGCGGGCCGTGATACCGGAAAGCCAGGTCAGCGACACGACGATTCGCATGTACATCGAGACCGTCCCGAAGATGCTCGAGTTCATGATGAGCGAGACCGACGCTCAGTACGTGCCCGTACCCGGCTATGCCGACTACTACCCCGGCGTTCCCGGCTGGAAACCGGGCTGTCGCACGATGGATTGCCTGCCGGTCGATGGCCGCAAGCTCGGCGAGGATCTCTACAAACTGCAATCGCTGCCGCCGCAGAGCAGGGCGTTTGGCAAGGTGCACATGAGCATTCTTGAAGGTGCCAGGATCCTCGCCCAGGCGCCAGGCGCAAGACGCACGATGGCGTCGGTGTTCCTGCGCTATTACCTCGACATCAGCGGGCGCCTGAAAGGACGCACGGATCGGCGCCTTACGATGGGTAACGGACTGATCGGCGGACTGCTGAGTGCCTTGAAGCGTCTCGACGTCCCGCTGCGTCTCCGCACACCGGTCGTGGAACTGGTAGCGGACAGGGCTCGCGTGACCGCAGTGATTAGCGAGAATGGCAACGGCGAGCGTACAGCGATCGAAGTGACCACAGCCGTTATCGCGGCAGCGGGCGGGTTCGAGCACAACGACGCGATGCGCCAACAGAACCTCCCCGGCCCGACCGACTCCGCGTGGTCGGCGGGTTCGGCGGGTAACACAGGCGACCTGATCAAGGCGGGCAAAGCAATTGGCGCAAAAGTCGGTCTCATGAACGAAGCCTGGTGGGGCCCCGTCGTTCGCCGCGGTCGTCACCCGGTGGTCCTGTTTTCGGAGAAATCGAAGCCGCACCTGATCATCGTCGATGCCCAGGGCCGACGCTTCATGAATGAGTCGATCACCTACAACTCCTACGGCGAGTGCATGTACGGCGCGAAGCGACGAGGCTTCGATTGCGTGCCGGCATACGTCATCTTTGACGGCCAGTACCGACAGAAATACCTGTTTGCCGGCCTTCCGCAATCAAAGCTGTCGCCCGACTGGATGAACAGGAAACTGTTCGGGCCGAAGGGCATGCTGCAAAAGGCGGACACGATCGGCGAACTCGCAGAGAAGCTCGGCGTCGATGTTGCAGGGCTCGAGGCCACTGCGGAACGTTTCGCCGGCTTCGCAAAGACAGGCGTGGATGAAGACTTCGGCCGCGGCGACGACGACCATGACCGCATGTACGGCGATCACGAAGTCGGTCCGAATCCCTGCCTGGGTGCAGTCGAGAAGCCGCCGTTTTATGGCGCCCGGCTGTACCCCGGAGATATCGGCACAAAGGGCGGTCTCGTCATCGACGATGATGCCCGCGTTCTCAGAGATGATGGCAGTCCGATAAATGGCCTGTACGCGGCCGGCAATTGCACCGCGTCGATCATGGGCGACAAATATCCGGGAGCCGGCTGCACGATCGGCCCGGCACTCACCATGGCGTATCGCGCCGCAAACCACGCGACAGGGCTCGAGGCCTGATCGCAACAGAGAAACAGATAAAGAAAGACGGAGAGGCAAATGGCATCAGCTACATCGAAAGACTTCGATCTCGGAGAATTCACGTTTCCGCGAGGATGGTTCATGATCGCGGAGGCATCGGAACTCGATAGCGGCCCCATGGCGCTGCGCTTTTTTGGCCGAGACCTGGCCCTGTATCGGGGCGAAAGCGGCAAGGTCGTATTGCTCGATGCCTACTGTCCGCATATGGGCACGCACCTGACGGCGAGCCCCAGCGCGTCAATAGTATTGAATAACGAGCAAATCGAAGGTGACTCGATTCGCTGCCCATATCACGGTTGGCGATTTGCGCCCGATGGCAATGTGGACGACATCCCGTATTTCGACGGCCCGTGCCCGAAAGGCGCGAAGGTCCACTCGCACACGGTGGTCGAACAACTCGGCGCGATCCTGATGTGGCACGACCCCGAGGGCGGTGAGCCGGACTACGACGCACCAAACCTCGACGCATGGGACGACGGGCAGTGGATCAACGGCAGCTACGATCACCTCGGCGAGATTCCGATTCACCCGCAGGAGATCATCGACAACATGGCCGACGCGCATCACCTCGGCCCTACGCACGGTGCGCCCTGCGAGTACTTCGAGAATGAATACGACGGTCACAAGTACTTCCAGCGCCAGGGTGGCTTCCATCGCATGTACGACGCGTACCTGACGACGTCGACCTGGTACACGGGCCCCGGTATGCTCATTTCGCGGCAGCGCTTCGGCGAGCNNGAATTCATCTTCCACACGCCGATCGAGGACGGCCTCGTGAAAGCCTGGCACAACAACCTGACGAAGGCGCCCAACAACCCGCCGACCGAGGAAGACATCGCCAACGCCAAGCTGGCGCAGGAAGGTGCGCTGGCGGCCTTCGCACAGGACTTCGATATCTGGACCAATAAGCGACCGGCGCTGACGATCATGGCCTTACCCGTTGAACGCAGCTTCCGGCGCGGGCGTACCTGGTACAAACAGTTCTACAACCCGCGCAGCATGGCGGCCGAGTTTCAGGATAAGGTCAACGGCAAGCACTACCTCAGCAATCTGCCTGAGCCCGGTGAGCTCGCACGGGAACTCGAGGAAAGCCTGGTCGGCTAGGCCGGAGAACAGGTATGACGTGGGCACTTGCAGCCCTGGATCAGAGGACAGCTCCACAGCGTCAATGTCGGTCAGCTGGCGGGCCGCTGGCCAGAGTCAGTTCTTGCCCGTCATGCCGACCCGGGCGCCGGGCAGCAACTCGCCGGACGCGAAATCGTAGAGGCGGTTCTTTGTGAGTTCAACGCCAGGCGGTGGCGCGGAATCCTGCGGCACCATGTAGTCGGGTACCACTGGATGCCCCGGCCGCATGGAGTACTTTTCCAGGTCTGTCACGCCGTTCTCGAAAAGAAACGTATCGTCTATGCAGTGCTGCCCTGTGAACTCCCGGCTGGGCTTGGTCACAATGCCATACGCCGCATCGGCCATGATCTCCGGTTTGCGGAATTCCTTCACCAGGTCTTCGCCGCCGTGAATGACGGCGGAGGGCGAGTAAATACCGCAACGCGGCCAGAGCGTATTCACGGCAATGCCGTCGTCTTTCCACTCTGCCGACCAGCCCAGCGTGTACAAGCTCATCGCAAACTTGGAAACCGTGTAGGCCGAGGAATTCATGAACCAGACCGGGTTCAGATCGACCGGCGGCGCCAGCCCCAGGATGTGCGGGTTTTCGGATTTGCAGAGATGCGGGTAAGCAGCCTGAGCCAACAGGAAGTACGCGCGTTCGTTGATGTCGAATACGAGGTCGTGACGCTTGGTGGAAAACTCGGCGGTGGGCTTCAGCCAGTAGGCGCCTGCGTTGTGTACCACGACGTCGATTGCACCGAAATGGTCAATCGTTTTCTCGATGGCAGCGTGTATGGCATCTTCACTGCGCACGTCCAGCTTGATCGGCAACGCATTGCCGCCGGCTTTCTCCACGGCCTCGGCTGTCTCGTAGATCGTGCCGGGCAAGAACCTGTGTGGTTTGTCCGACTTCGCCGCGATTACAATTTTGGCGCCATCCGCGGCGAAGCGTTTGGCCATCGCCAGCCCGATGCCGCGTGACGCGCCGGTGATGAATACGGTTTTGTCTTTCAGGCTCATCGTTTACTTCCTGATCTAGTACGTGCGGTAACGACGCTGCACATGGCGGTGTCGCATCAAGATCGCTGCCTCCCGTTGGGCCCGGTCCACACGTGGCGTGTCTGCTGGCAGGTGCGCGGCAAGATCGGCAAAGGCGACTTTCCTGACGTCCAGTGTCGGCCAGAGGTCCCTCGGCGGTTGTTCCTGGTAAGTAAAGCGCAACGTCAGGAAGCCATGCGCCAGGCCAGTCGTATCGAGCCAGTTGGCAAATCCCGGGTCCCGGTGAGCAACGATCCAACGGTAAACCCGATCGTCGCCCACCGCCATTTGACCGGCATTCAGACTCGACTGATAACTTTCGAAATCCAGAGATTCGCCCCATAAATTGGAAAGGTGGAAACCGAGAAAACTCGGCTCGACAGGAACCTTCGATTCAATTATCAGGGCCTCGTTGTCGGATAGCCTGTACGCGCCGCCGGCATATATGTTCGTGCTCTGTCCGCCCCCTGTCGCAATACCGAGGGCGTTCGGCGCATTCATGTCATTGGTGGGCATGAACGGTTTGTCAGTGCCCGTATCGATACCGCCCGGAACCTTGCCATAGGTTTCGAGGGTCACTGCGTAGAATGCATTCCAGAACCGCATCTGATTGTTGGTGATACGTCCCACCTTCTCCATCATCTTGACGGCNNGAGGTGATCGGAGGGCGTGGTGATGATTCACAGTCGATGCGCAGGATTTCCAGGTCCAGCACATCCTGCTTTTCCCAGTCGTGAAACAACTCGCGGCAGGTCAGGTACCGCCCGACATAGACCTCGCCCTTGCTCTCACGTTTGCTGAGCATGAAGTTACCGCTGTGACCCGCTGGCCTTTGCGGGGCGATCAAGATCTCAAAGCTCCCATCATCTTCGACCTCAAGTGCGTGACAATCGAGAGTGCTGGTATTGATGCGACTCCCGGGCGCCAGCTCTTTCAGACTGCCGGAATCGCCGGCGTAACCGCTGGCCAGCTCAAAAATGACGTATTGGGGCGCCTGGTGATTCCCTGCCGCCGGCTCGCCACGCCAGTGTCGACTGTCCGCCGCCTTACCACGAACGACGTAGCTGTACTCGCCATCGATTTCCGCCGACAAATAGACGGCATCGGCGTTGTCGATGGTTGACCGGTTCAGAGGATGGATCGCCCGCTTGAACCGCGGATGCATCGGGTCATCCAGCGCTCGCTCTATGGCTCCGTGAACGAAACCTAACAGGTAGCGATATCCTTCGGCCAGATTACGGTCGTCGGCCGGAACGGGATACAGATCGGGTGTGTCGATAACCTCACGCGCGGCCTGCAACGAGGCCAGCATTTTGTCGAAGGCCTCCCTGAGAGCGACGGCCGCTTGCGCCGTTGCCGCATCCTGATTCATCTGGTTAGCTCCTCTCCATGACCGGCTCTTGATCACCGCGCGGCCATTGATACTGTTGATACGACTCATCCAGCCTCGCCGCGATCTCACCAGCCGTTACGGCATAGTCATCAAGGTCGTAGGTATAGTGGCTGGAGTGCTTCTTCTCCTTCTCTTCCTGGCGGGCGAGAAAGTCTCGAAAGTCTTCGTTCATGGGAAGCCGCAAAGCGTCATAGGCCGATTCGATCGTTGCCTTTGGTGCCTTCACCAGGTCGCGATAGTCCACAAAGAAATGTGGTGTATCCGGTCGCTGAGCCAACGCCTCGGCCGGCAATTTGAAGCTGTCAAAACAAATGTCGGTTAGCGCTTGCTGCGCCTCGTAATAGTCTTTCTTGCCCCACTTCCTCGTCTCCCAGGATATTTCCACCAGTCGAAGGGTACTGGGGATGCACTGCATGGGATCACGGACCATCACAATGAATCTTGCGTCCGGAAACTCCTCGAGAATGGCGTTGATCCACCCGGACATCACGGGATTCTTGCTGAGATGAATCTTGTCGCCACCGTTCTGCAATAGCTGGCGTTTGACACACTCCCTGTAGTGATGCATCCAGCGCCGCCTGCGTTTCTCGGACAATTCCTCAATGTGAAATATATCGACTTTGTGCATCAACGGCATTTCAAGTGTCCACTGCTGCGGCATGAAGGCCGCCCGCATGACGAAAAGGTCCTCCTCCGGTAGCCACAATCCCTGTTTATGGATATGACGCCACGGGCCGAATGTCTTTTCATCCCAGGCCTGGAGGCGCCTCTCCAGTGTGCGCGAAAAAAGGACTCGATCCAGCCAGCCAATGCCGCGAATGATCGCTTTTTCGGTCAGAGCCGGGAAAAACGTCTCCCAGTAGTAGAAATAGCTAAAGCGTTCTCCATCGGCTGCCATGAGGCGATGCATGAGCGTTGTGCCACTCCGGGCGTGCCCGACGATAAACACCGGCGCCTTGACTTGCTGGCGCCACAATGCGGGAAACAACATATAGTCGAGCAGAAAGAACAGTTGGTGAAAGAGCGTCTGCAATGGCACCAGCACGATCAGCTTGAACAGTGTCTTATTGCGGCCCGGCCATTCGCGCCGAGCCCAGGCATAGACCAGTACTTTTCGATAGTACAAAAAGTCGAAATACATCGCGTCCCACTCGCTACCACGTTTCTGCACCAGAATATCGAATGTTCGTGTTTTCTCAACTTACGTTTACGACCGTCGACCGCCCGTCACCTCCCTGTATTTATTGGGTTTACAGAAAGACAGTCGACGGCACTTACGTTTTGCCCGCGGCGGCTCCGAGGACTATGCTTTGGCAATGCAATCCCGACGGTCAGGCACCGGTAACCAACAATGGCAGACAGAGAACTTCCTCGCCCGCGCAAACTCCCACAACAGCGTCGATCCATACGACTGGTCAACGCGATCCGGAGGGCTTGCCTCAGGATCCTGAAAGAAGAAGGTCCCGACCAGTTGACGACCCAGCGTATCGCCGACGTCGCCGAGGTGAATATCGCGTCGGTTTACCAGTACTTTCCCAACAAGGAAGCCGTTCTGGCGGAANNGAGGTCGCGCAAGAGTACGCCGATACTGCTTCCCGGCGCTTCGTTGAAATCGACAAACTGTCACGGCAGTCCTTCGAGAAGACGCTTGCTGCGATTATTGATCTGGAAGCAGATCAACTGTTCGCGCTTTACAAGCTCAGTCCGGAATTCTGCGACGAGTTCTATCGCAGTTTCGACGTACACAATAAGGTCGATGAGATTACGCAGTCCCTGCAGAACCCTTCCTGGGACGACTGGTTCCCGCACTTCCTCGCAAGACACATATCTCGGCTGCGCGATGCCAACATCGATACTCTGAGCGTCGTTGCACTGAATACGTTGCAGGGCAACCTGCAATCGACAGCGAGAGTGAATCCGGAGTTACTCGAGGGCAATGAGTTCAAGGCAGAGTTGCTGTATCTCTTGCTGGCCTATCTCCTGGCGGCGCCGAGGACGCCCGACGAGTGCCGGACTTTGTGCCTCGCCGTGGCGCAAGAAAAGGGCATTCGAGCGTGAATACGACCGAGTCAGTCTGATTGACCACATATCTGGCCGTGCATACCTCCTCCTTTCCGACTTGCGTGTCGACATATCGCATTACGGATTGTCCCAAATCGCGACGATGCCCGTCGAAGTGCCGACATACGCCGTACCGTCAGGTGCCAATGTGATCGGTGCCCAGTTGTTGTCGAAGTCGCGGCCTGCGCCGGTGAGAATCTTGAATTTTGTTTCTCCCGTCTCGAAGTCGACCGCGGTGAAGTACCAGGCGTTCTCCCCGTCGTCCTGCGGCATAAACGTGTAGAAATAAGCGAGGCCGCTGCCGAGCGAGAGTTTCGGCACCGTCGACGTCGATCGCTCTTGCGATTCCCAGATCGTGTCGCAGCCAGTTTCGTCCTCGCGAATGTCGATGCGTGTGATGCCGCCGCCGGCATTACTCCAATCGTGTTGCCCGCGAGCGTGCGTGTAGCCCGCGTTGTTTTCGAGAATGATCGAGCGGTTGATGCCGATCATGGAATTGTCGGTCACCGAATGCCCTTCCTCGAAAATCGGCACGCTGCAAACCTGGCGGGCGCCGTCGACGTCCTGNNGCCGTCGGCATTGTCGGCGATGGTCACATAGTCATCGCCCAGCAGCGTAGGCGTTGTGCCGCTGCCCTGGTTGATCGTGCCAACTTTGCGACTGGTTCCGCGATCGTAGGTCTCGCGCCAGCCAATGACGGGTTCACCGTCGGCGGCCGCCTCGAATCGATACATCGCATGATCCGAGACGATAAATACGCCATCCTTGGCGACCGAGAATCCGTTCTGGATTTCTTCGCCAGCGAGTTGCACGGACCGGGCGTCGCCAGTGTCGGTGTTCAGAGCGCCGACGCGGCCGTGCCGGGTTACCCACCAGATGAGTCCGTCATAGTCGGGCATAACCGCCGTTATCGGATCGCATTCGCCTTCGGGTGAGCGATTGGTGGGCGACACACAGTCGTGCGGCACGACATTGGACAGGTCCCAGCGGCCGTCGTCGTAGAACTCCCAGTCGCCGTTGGCGTCCTGGCGATGGCCGATCCGGCGTACCGTCTGGCTGCTGTCAGCCATGACGACGCGGTCCTCGTTGTCGAGGTAGAAGTACGCTCCCGAACTGTCCTCCATGATCTTGCTCTTGTCGCGCGCGAAAATTGCCTCCCATGTTGACGGCCGCATCGGCAGCTTGATGAGCGCCAACAGGTTCAGGGTACGTGGCTCCATCAAGTAAATACGGAACCCGGTGACGGCCGCACACAGTGCAACCAGCCTGCCATCCCTGTCAAAAGTCAGAGTCGCACATTGACCGCCCGGCATCTTGGTGCCGCGGCGGCTGACGACCGTCGGATTTACTCCGAGTGGCGCGGTGCCCGGATGCACGTCCGAGCTTTTCGCATCGGCATGCATCGAATTCACGCCCTGCGCGGCCATGTAGGGATGCGGATTGCTTTCCATGCTCAGCGGTTTCGCCTCGGCCGGAGCACCGATGAAGGCCGCCGCATCATGCGGAACACCTTCTATCGGCCGGGGTTCGGTCGGTTCCTGATTCCAAAGACTCAGAATCAGGTACAGGATTACGACTACCAGAACAATATTGATGAATATTCGCATAGCGGCCTCAGCGCTGTACCTCAAAGGTGCTGCTGTTTCGGTCCCACGTTTCGGCGTCGAGGCCTTTCTCCCGCAGCCTGAACTTCTGCACTTTGTTCGTCGGTGTGTACGGCAAAGCGCTTACGAAATTAATGTATCGCGGCACGAAGTAGTGCGGCGCGTTGTCGTTGATAAATCTCGCAAGGGCCTCTTGGGAAAGCGTCGCGCCTTCCACCAGAATAACATCGATCTTGAGTTCCTCTTCGCCCGCGATCTCTTCGGCCGGGATGCCGAACGCGGCGACGTCGGCAACATCGACGTGCCTGCGAACGATGCTCTCGACTTCCATCGTCGAAATGTTGCGCCCGGCGAACCGAATTGCGTCTTTTTTCCGGTCGGCGAAGAAGAAGGCTCCGTTTTCGTCCTTGCGGGCCAGGTCACCGGTGCAGAACCACTCGCCGCGCCAGGCGTTTGCCGTTGCTACTGCATCGTCGAAATAGCCATTGCAGACGATGTGTGGCTCGAGCGGGCGAATGCGTACTTCGCCGACTTCACCTTGCGTTACCTCTCTGTCGTCATCGTCGAACAGGCGTACGTCGGTGTCGTCGAGCGCGAAACCCATGGAATTCGGTGGCGCTTCGCCGTCGCGACCGGCCTCGGTCGTGATCACCATGCACTCGCTTTGGCCATAGCCTGTACCGAGGATCTTCACGCCGAAGCGTTCTTCGAACGGTTCCTTGATCTCGTCTGCCATGGGCACGGCCTGCATGACGCGTAGTGGATTGTCCCTGTCATCGGGCCGGCGAGGTGCATTCCAGAGAAACATGTGCATCGCACCGAGGGTAAAGGCCTGCGTCGCGCCGAAGTGGCGGATTCGATCCCAGAAAGTCGTCACCGAAAATCCGGGCTCGATAGCGACCGGGATCCCTTCGACCAGCGCGCGAAAAATACTCGTGTTCCAGGCGGCGGCATGATAGAGCGGCAGTACATTCAGGATCACGTCGCCGTGTTGCGAGTCGTAAATGACCGATACGCCACGATGGATCGGCCGCAGCCAGCCGTTATAGCTGACCATGACGCCCTTGGACTTGCCGGTCGTTCCCGACGTCCAGACGACGGCGCAGGTATCGCCGTAGTCGATCGCATCGAGATTCGGTTCGAAGGGCTCATTGTCGAGCAGAGCTTCAAAGCTGGTGGCGCCAGGCTGGACGCTTTCACCAACAACCACGATTTCTTCATTGCCCAGACGCTCACGGATCGACGTGACGCGTTCCGCCATACCGGCGTCGGTGACCAGCACTTTGGCGCGGCTCCGGGTAATCGTGTCGGCCAGCCACTCACCCCTGTAATCCGTGCTTATCGGTACCCACACCGCTCGCAGCTTGTTTACGGCGAGCGCAACCAATGCCGCCTCGGGACAATTGTTCAAGCAGAACGCGACCCGGTCGCCGGCGGCAATCCCGAGACCGCGCAGCCCTGCAGCGAGCGCACCGCTCAGGCGCTCGGTTTCTGCAAACGATAACTGTCGGTCCTCGTCAAGCAGGTAAGGCGCGTCGGGGATTGCCGCCGCCTGTAGCCTCAAGAGCTTCGGCAGGATGCGATTGTTCGTATCGCTCAGGTCAATCCTGTGCATCGCCGAGGAGGAACTTCATCACTTTGCCGGATGCATTGCGCGGCAGTTCCTCGACGAAACTGATTCGGCGAGGCACTTTGTAGTTTGCCATGTTGTCGCGGGACCAGGCGATTAATGCGTCGGCGTCGACCTCAGCGCCGGCACTGCGAACGATGAATGCATGGCCCACTTCACCCATGCGGGCGTCGGTTGCGCCGATAACCGCCACATCGCTGACGGCAGGGTGGTTCAAAAGGAGGTTCTCGATCTCGGCGGGGTAGCAATTGAAACCGCCCGAGATGTACATGTCCTTGGCGCGATCGGTGATCTTTAAATAGCCGTCTGCGTCCTGCCAGCCGATATCGCCCGTGTCCAGCCAGCCGTCGTCGCTGATGGTTTCCGCCGTCGCTTGCGGGTCATCGAGATAGCCCAGCATGACGTTGAAGCCCCGCACCTTGATGTACCCGGTGTCCCCCGCGTCGACCGGATTGTCCTCGTCGTCGACGACCTTTACTTCGATTCCGGAGATTGGGCGGCCCGCGGTGTTGGCGATCGTTTCGAAGTCGTCGCCGTCACGACAGATGCTCACGACGCCGCATTCGGTCAGGCCGTACCCGGTGTAAACACGGTCGAAGCCCAGTACGTTTTTCATGTCGCGGACGAGTTGCACCGGTACGGTCGCCGCACCCGTGACGGCACAGCGTAAGGAGCCTAGATCCGTATTACCGAGATCCTCGTGTGCCAGCAGCATTTGGAATACCGTCGGTGCGCCGGGCAGCATCGTGACGGCATCGGATTCGATACGGCTCAGGATCCTGCCGGCATCGAAGACGGCTTCGGGCAGCGCGGTCGCACCGGTCAGGAGACAGGCCAGCCAGCCGGATTTGTAGCCGAAGGTGTGAAAGAACGGGTTGACGATCAGGTAGCGGTCGTTCTCTGTCAAACTCACGGCCTCAGACCAGGTCTCGAATATCGCGACGACCTGGCCATGTGTGCTCATGACGCCTTTCGGTGCCCCGGTTGTCCCGGACGTATACATGATGTCGCTGATCGCTTTGCCATCGAGTTCCCGCATACGTCGATCCAGCGTTGACTGGCTGATGTCCACCGCCGGCGCAATAAACTGGTCGAGTGTCTCGCAGGCATCGTCGTCGCCACGCAACAGGACCGTTCGATCGAGGTCCTCGAGCGGTTCGCCGGCGAGCATCGCCGGGTAATTCGTATCCAGAAAGCCGGTCACCGTAAACAGGAGCTTGCAGCGCGAGCGGCGCAGGATATCGCCGGCTTCGGCGCCTTTGTAACGAGTATTGATCGGTACCAGCACACCGCCCGCCATCTGTCCGCCTATTGCCGTCCAGATCCACTCGTGAATATTGGGCGCCCAGATAGCAAAGCGTTCGCCGGCTTGCAGACCGGCGGCAACGAAAGCGCGTGCTGCGCGGCGCGACTGTTCGGCCAGGCCCGCAAATGTCAGGCTCGTGTCACCATCGACGACAGCAATATTGTCGGGCCAACGCTGTGCGGCTGCGATAGCGACCTCCGGGATCGTTCGATTCAGGTCAACCATCTGCCGACTCCGCACGCGGGTAATCCGTGTAGCCGGCCGGGCCGGGCGTGTACAGCGTTTTCGGATCGAAGCCCGCAAGCTCGGCGCCGCTCGCAAATCGCTCGACCAGGTCAGGGTTACCGATGAAGGGTCGGGCGAACGAAATTGCCGCGGCGACACCGGACGCGACTGCGTCATTCGCCTCGGCGAAGTCGTAACCGTCGTTGAGAATCAGCGGTCCATCGAAATGTTCACGAGCCAGCGCAATGTTGTCGACCGACCCTTTTTGCATACGAATGACATGCAGGTAGGCGAGGCCGTGATCGTTAACGGCATCGAGCAAGGTGGCAAACGTCTCTTCGGGATCTTCGTCGAAAAGATCGTTGAACGGGTTGCCCGGGCAGATGCGCATGCCGACGCGGTCCATACCATCGACGGCACCCATGGCCTCGAGCGTCTCAACGACGAAGCGAATGCGATTCGCGACACTGCCGCCGTAGCGGTCGTCACGTCGGTTCGTGCCGGTGGACAAGAACTGGGCCGGCAGGTAGCCACTCGTACAATGCAGTTCGACGCCGGCGAAGCCAGCCCGCAAAGCATTTGCAGTGGCCTGACGGTACTCGTCTATGACACCGGCGATCTCGCCGGTCGCCAGCGCCCGCGGCACGTCGAAATCGACCATGCCCTTGGCGTCGGTGTACATCTGCCCCTTTGCCTGGATTGCCGAAGGCGCGACTGTCTCGGCGTCGGTGTCTTTGTTGTAATGGCTGGCAATGCGACCGCAATGCATGAGTTGCATGACCATGCTGCCGCCAGCGGCATGAACCGCGTCAACGACAGCCGCCCATCCTTGCACCTGTGCTTCGCTGTAGATGCCCGGCGTGCGCGCATAGCCTTTGCCGTTGGCACTTGGCTGTGTGCCTTCCGTGATGATCAGGCCCGCACTGGCGCGTTGCGCATAGTACTCGGCATTGAGCGCCGTCGGTGCATCTCCGTCGCCGGCGCGGCTGCGCGTCATGGGTGCCATAACGATGCGGTTCTTCAATTCGATGGCACCGAGCTTGGCGGATTCCAATAAGGGTCTACTCATCGTGCGTAACCCGCTAGCGAATGCGGATGCGCGGGTCGGGCGCACCGCGCCGCATGCGAATCAGGAACTCGTCGAGTGGCGCCGGCTCCGCGACCTCAGGTTCGTCCTCGGTCGGCGCGTTCGCCCAAAACTCCTGCCACGAAGGGAACAGCGCGTGAAAGGCGCCGTCATAAGGCTCCCGATCGGGCCATCGCATCTTGTGCTCGCCGACGGGAGGCTTGTTCAGGTCGGTCGCATACCAGTAGCACGGCAGGCGCCGGCGGAAGTACCAGCTGCCGTCGATGCGCTCGTAATTGTCCCAATACAGCATCTGCATGATGACCCATTCCTCGCCGGTCTCGTGCTCGTTCTTGGAATAGACGACGCCGTGGGCATGGTCAGCGTCGTCGAATTCGATGATGTGGTTGCCGATGTGGTGCGAGGTCCCTGTGAACTGCAGCCGGAGCGTATCGTCCAGCCAGCGTTTCAGGTGAGCGCGACCGGTTCTGTCGCGGCTGACGCGGATATCCGGAGCGAACAGGTTGACGTGTGCGTCGAGGTCGCGCATGTCGAGGGACAGGGCGTATTTTGCTGCGAGCTGGCGAATGGCATCGAGGGACTCGAGTCGGTCCAGACGCTTTGATAACGCATCGTTCATAGGTTTCGGCTTTCGCAAGAGCGTTTCTTCATTTTCACGCAATCAGTCAGTATTATCAACGAGGAATGTGCAAATTCGTGGTTTTTTTCCGTTAGAATTACGCATTTACTTGGCCCCACTGAATTGTGGCGGAGTCCGCGTCTGGTTGCGGCCGTAATTTACGAATATTGTAACAATTGAACGGCTGAAGTTGACGAATTCGCAGGAATTCTGGACGATAGGGCCGCTTATGGCCATGACGAACACAAGGGCAGCGCCAGTCAATGCCGGGGAATAGCGGGAACGACATGGCCGCCACCGGCGTCGACGATCTTGATCGGGAGATCATTGGTCTGTTGCAAAAGGACGGGCGCATGTCCATCCAGGACATTGCGAGGGAGCTGTCGTCGACCTCGTCAACCGTGCGCAAGCGTATCCGGCGACTCGAAGACGCCAATATCATGCGGGTGGTTGCGGTCACCGACTTTTCGGCGGCCGGCTATGAGCTCCTTATTGCAGTTGGTATACAGGTCGAGAACCGCCGCCCCGAGGACGTCGGCGAGGAGCTGGCCAGATTGCCGGAGGTATTCAGCGTCAACCTCGTCACGGGTGTTTGCGAACTCGATGTGCTGGTAGCGGCCAGGGACTTCGCCGAACTGTCGCATTTCCTGCACGACAAGCTGCCAAGAATATCGGGGATTTCGAAACTCGCGCCGGGACTGACAGTAGACGTACTACGTTACGAGTCGGGATGGGTGTCAACGATATGAGCAAGCGGCAACTCGACGAGGTCGATACTCGAATCCTCGAACACCTGTCAAAAGACGCCCGACTGAGTAACCGCGAGATCGCGGAGTCGCTGGATCTTGCGGAAGGCACGGTACGCGGACGCATCAAACGTCTGCAGGCCGACAAGGTCATCAAGATCATGGCGATCGCCGATGTGCGTGTGCTGACCCAGCACGAGAATCCGATGATGGCCTATATCGGTATTCACGCCGAACTCGACGGTCTGCGCAAGACAGCCGAACAAATAGCGGAGCTGCCTTTTGTCAGATTCGCGGCCACCATGCTCGGCCGTTACGACATTCTCGCGATCTCCTTCGTTGGCTCGTCGGAAGAGCTCATTGAGCATGTCAACGAGCAGATCATGGCCATTCCGGGCGTCAAGCACGTCGACACTAAGCTGGCCATCAAGTCGCTGAAATACGACTACCGCTGGGGCCGAATCGTCGAATAAGTGATTTTTTTGTAAAAATATTACGCGAAAGGTGTATTTTTTCTGTTGTAACGGTTAATATTCGTAATTAATTACGACCAAATTGACATTTTGGCCATGTTTGGCCAAAACCGATACAGCAGGAGAATCACCATGGCTACTACCGCCGAGGCTGTCGCTGCAGCAAACAGTGGCGCTATCAACATCGATCCCTATCTCGAGAACTTCGCCGCTCGCGGGCCCGAAGGTCGTGCTCAAAGGCGCGTTTTGGCGGAATCGGTCGAGGACCTGAAGAAATCGGGTTTCATGCGCTCGCTGGTACCCGCCAAGTGGGGCGGGCTGGAAGTGACGCCGCAGGAGTTCTTCCGCGCGCAGATCAAGATCGCCGAGGCTGACATGAGCACCGGATGGATCGCCGGCGTCATGGCGGTGCACGCATTCCAGATTGCGCTCATGGACGAGCAGGCACAGCGCGATGTTTATGGTGAAAACCCGGACACCTGCGTTTCGAGCTCTTACAACCCGGTTGGCGGCAAGACCGAAAAGGTCGACGGCGGTCTCATGCTGAGCGGGCGCTGGGGGTGGAGTTCCGGCTCGGATCACTGCAGCTGGGTATTACTGGGCGCCATTGTTGCTGACGAGGGCTACCGCACCTTCCTCGTGCCGCGCAAGGACTACGAGATCGAGGACACCTGGTTCGCGATGGGCCTGCAGGGAACCGGGTCGAACGACATTGTCATCGAAAAGCCGGTCTTCGTTCCCGACTACCGCACGCACAAACAGATGGATGGCTTCAACTGCCTGAACGACCAGGAGAACAAGCTCTACAACATGCCATGGGCGCAGGCATTTGCGCGCTGCGTGTCGACGCCGGCGATCGGCGCCGCAAAGCATGCATTGCGGCTGTTCGTCGACAATGCCAGCACCAGCAGCACGGATCCGACGAGACTTATCGGTGACCCCGACATTCTCCGCCGCGTCGCCGAAGTTGAATACCTCATTGACGAAGTCGAAACCCTGTTGTATCGCAACTTCGACAACATGGTCGAGTTGCTGCTGGCCGGCAAGGAGATTTCTTTGATCGACCGCGTGCGCTACCGCTACCAGGCGGGCGTCGTCATCACCAAGATGATGGAAGCCGTCGACCTGCTGTTCGATACGGCGGGTGGTCGCAGCGTGTTCGTCGGTTCGGAGATCCAAAACATCTGGCACGACATTCACATTGCGCGCGCTCATGTTGCCAACAGCCCGGTCGCATTTGCCCGTAACTGGGGCAACATGATCATGGGCGGTGAGAACCAGGACGTCTTTGTGTAATCCTGATTCGACGGAAGACGATATGAGCAACCTACGCCCGCCGCGCGGAGAAGTCGTCCGCGCCGGCGATCATGAAATACACTACCTGAGCTATGGTGAAGGGCCCGCCGTTGTGCTTTTGCATGGCAGCGGCCCCGGTGCGAGTGGCTACAGCAACTTCAAACAGAACATCGACACCATCGTTGAGTCGGGTCATCGTGCGATCGTCATCGACATGGTCGGCTTCGGGTATTCGAGCAAGCCGACTGACTGCGATTACACGACCGAGCTNNAGAAATGCGCATTGCTCGGCAACTCACTGGGTGGGGCGATCTGCATTCGTATTGCGCTCGATTACCCGGAGTTCGTGACCGGTCTCATCATGATGGCACCGGGCGGGATCGAGGAGCGCGAAATCTATTTCGCCATGCCTGGTATCGCGAAGATGGTCAGCGCTTTCGTTGGTGGAGAGCTGGATCGCGAGGGATTGCGTTCGCTGTTGCAGATGCTCGTGTTCGACGCTTCCCTCGTGACCGACGAGCTCGTGGACGAACGACTCGCAATTCTCGAGATACAGCCCAAGGAAGTCCTCTCGCGCATGATCATTCCGTCGATGGCCGGAGATCTTGCCCGCATCCAGTGTCCCATCATCGGTTTCTGGGGACAGAACGACGAATTCAACCCCGTGAGCGGCGCGCAGAAGTTTCTCGAGCAGTGCAAGGATTGTCGTTTTACGATCGTAACGGACTGCGGGCACTGGGTGATGCTGGAACACGAGCGCATGTTTAATGCCGCTCTGGGCGATTTTCTGAAAAACGTTTAGAGGTAACGATGCTCTCCGACTCCCAAATAAGGCATTACGGCGACGAACTGTTCGACTGTATGATGACCCGTCGCGTGGTGCCGCCGCTGACCGATCGCGAGCCCGACATCACGGTGGAGGACAGTTACAGGATCTCACAGCGTTTTCTGCAACGGCGGATCGAAGATAACGCCGAGACGCTGATCGGCAAGAAGATCGGCGTGACGTCGGATGCGGTTCAGTCGATGCTGGGTGTGTTCGAACCGGACTTTGGCTTCCTGACCGATGCAATGCAGCTTTGTGAGGGCGACATCCCGATTGGAAACCTCATTCAGCCGCGCGCCGAGGCGGAGATTGCGTTCAGGCTCGGCAAGACTCTGATGGGTCCGGGCGTAACCCCCGGAGATGTGCTAGGTGCAACGGACGCCGTCATACCGTGCTTCGAAGTCGTCGATTCGCGCATCGAGCGCTGGCGCATCAAGATCCAGGACACCGTGGCCGACAATGCGTCCTGCGGTATCTACGTTCTTGGCGGTAGTGAAGTCAACCCTGCTGGCCTGGATCTTGCCGCTTGCAAGGTGACCGTCACGAAGAACGGTGAGTTCTTGAGCGAAGGGCTTGGATCGGCTGTGCAGGGTTCGCCGCAGGCCGCCATCGCGTGGCTCGCCAATACATTCGGCAAGCTCGGTCTGTCGCTCAATGCGGGCGAAGTCGTGCTGTCGGGATCACTCGTACCGCTCGAGTCTGTAGAGCCCGGGGATAGAATGACCATGAATATCCCGGGAATCGGCTCCACAATTGCCAATTTCGTCGAATGACGAACTGAAACGGGACAGAGGAATGAGCAAGACGAAATCAATGATCATCGGCTCCGGCAATATCGGCACCGATCTTATGATCAAGATCAGGGATACGTCGGAAAAACTCGATGTCGCTGCGGTCGTAGGCATCGATCCGGATTCGGAAGGCCTTGCGATGGCCCGCGACTCGGGAATAGCGACGACACACGAGGGTATCGAAGGCGCACAAAAGCTCGACGTCTGGGACGATGTGCAAATCGTGTTCGATGCAACTTCGGCGGCCGCCCATAAGCATCATGACACGGTTTGTCGGGCCGCCGGAAAGCAGATGATCGACCTGACGCCGGCCGCGATCGGGCCGTATTGTGTTCCGGTCGTTAATATGACGGAACACCTCGGCGAACCCAACGTCAACATGGTGACCTGTGGCGGACAGGCGACGATCCCGATGGTGCATGCGGTGCGCCGCGTCTCCGAGTCGGTGCCGTTTGCGGAGATCGTCGCGTCAGTGTCATCGCGTTCGGCAGGACCGGGCACGCGCGCCAACATCGACGAGTTCACGCAAACAACGGCACGTGGCATCGAGATTGTCGGCGGCGCCGCGCATGGCAAAGCGATCATCATCCTGAATCCGGCTGAACCGCCGATGATAATGCGTGACACGGTATACACGCTGTCGCTGGGCGCATCCGAAGAAGACATCAAGGCGTCGGTAGAGGAGATGATCGCCGAGGTGCAGCAGTATGTCCCAGGTTATCGGCTGAAACAGGAGGTGCAGTTCGAGCTATTCGGAATCGACCGGAAACTCAATATCCCGGGCTATGGCGAGTCGGCGGGGCTCAAGACGTCGATTTTTCTCGAGGTGGAAGGCGCCGGACATTTCCTGCCGAAGTATTCAGGAAACCTGGACATCATGACGTCGGCGGCGCTGGGTACCGCTGAGCGTATTGCCGAACTCAAGTACGGAGTAGCAGCATGAGCGCGAAAATTTCCGACCCGACTAACGAAAAAGTCTACATCCAGGATGTGACTCTGCGCGATGGCATGCATCCACTGCGTCACAATTACACGCTCGACCAGACACGAAAGATCGCGAAAGCGCTCGATGAGGCTGGCGTCGATGCGATCGAGATTGCGCACGGCGACGGCCTGAACGGGTCGAGCTTCAACTACGGTTTTGGCAGGCACACCGACTGGGAGTGGATCGAGGCCGTAGCCGATGTCGTCGACAATGCCGTCATAACGACCCTGATCCTTCCGGGCATTGCCACAATCAAGGAACTCAAGAAGGCTTACGAACTCGGCGTTCGTTCGGTGCGTGTGGCAACGCATTGCACCGAGGCCGACGTCGCGAAGCAGCATATCCAGATGGCGCGCGAACTCGGTATGGATACGATCGGCTTCCTGATGATGTCGCACATGATCGAACCGGAGGAACTCGCGCAACAGGCCAAGCTGATGGAGTCCTATGGTGCACAGTGCGTCTACGTTACGGATTCGGCCGGCGCGCTCGACATGGACGGTTTTGCAGCTCGATTCGATGCCTACGACCGCGTGCTCCAACCGGAAACGGAGCGCGGTGTCCACGCTCATCACAATCTCTCTCTCGGCGTCGCCAACTCCATCGTTGCAGTACAGCACGGAGTGCGGCGCATCGACGCATCGCTGACCGGCATGGGCGCGGGCGCCGGAAATGCGCCGCTCGAGGTCCTGGTTGCGGCGATTGACCGCAAAGGGTGGAAGCACGGCTGCGATCTGTACAAGCTCATGGATGCGGCCGAAGATCTCGTGCGGCCGCTGCAGGATCGCCCGGTTCGCGTGGACCGGGAAACTTTGTCGATCGGTTACGCAGGAGTGTACTCGTCATTCCTCCGGCATGCGGAAAAAGCGTCGGAACATTACGGCATCGATGCCCGCAAGATCCTCGTTGAGATCGGCAAGCGCCACCTGATTGGCGGCCAGGAAGACATGATCGTCGACGTGACGCTCGATCTCCTGAAGGAGCATGAGAAGAACGAAAAGGATCGGGCCAAGAGTGCCTGAGCGAGTGACCGGAAAACGAAAAGGCGAAATTACATGGCAGTAGCAAGACTTGGATACCTCGGATTGTCGTGTACGGATTCCGCAGCGTGGAGTTCGTTCGGCAGTGACCTGCTGGGCGCAATGTCGGTGGAGGGTGACGGCGAGGGCGTCTTCCTGAAGATTGACGAGCATCCGCATCGGCTTATCGTTGAGCAGGGTGATGAAGACAAGCTCGCGTATGCCGGCTGGGAAGTCGACAGCGCAGAAGAGTATGAAGCGACCATCGTCGCGCTCGAAGCCGCCGGCGCCGGCGTAACGCGTGGCACGGAAGCGGGCGCCCGCAAGCGTTGTGTCACCGAGTATTGCGTCTCGGCTGATCCGGCGGGCAATCCGATCGAGATCTACCACGGTCGCACGAACGTCGGCGTTGCGTTTACTTCACCGCAGGGCGTCTCGAAATTCGTGACGGGCGATATGGGCCTCGGTCATGTCGTGGTGCCGGCGCCGAACCAGGACGAGACGCACGAGTTCTACAAGAACGTGCTCGGATTCGGCGACAGTGACGACCTTCGCCTGCCGCCGCCGGCGGAGGGTGCGCCCGACATGCGCATCGTGTTCATGCACGCCGCCAATCCGCGGCACCACAGCCTGGCATTGTTCAACTTCCCGGTGCCGTCGGGCCTCGTGCACCTGATGTTCGAGGTCTCGACCGTCGATGAGGTTGGTACGTGTCTCGATCGCGTTACCAAGGCCGAGGTGCCGCTCATGGCAACACTCGGGCGCCACCATAACGACAATATGCTGTCGTTCTACGCGATCGGTCCTGGCGGCTTTGCAGTCGAATACGGCTGCGACGGACTGCAACTCGACTGGAACACGTTTGAGCCGACCAAGAGTACGGTGGCCGATATCTGGGGACACGAATACCAGCCGATTGCGGTCTGACGAACGACCATGGACAAGACAACCACAGCGAACGATGCGATTGCGACATTACGCGATGGCATGACAATCGGGATAGGCGGCTGGGGGCCACGCCGCAAGCCGATGGCGCTGATCCGCGAAATACTGCGGTCGGATCTCAAGGACCTGACAATTGTCTCCTACGGCGGCGCGGACGTCGGCATGTTGTGCGCGGCCGGCAAGATAAGGAAGCTCGTGTTCGCGTTCGTGTCGCTCGACTTCATTCCACTCGAGCCTTACTTCCGCAAGGCACGTGAGAATGGCGAGATCGAGATCCTGGAAATCGATGAGGGCATGATGCTGCTCGGTCTGCGCGCGGCGGCAATGGGTTCGCCGTACATACCGACAGCCGTCGGTCTGGGCACGGACGTTGTCAAGCGGAATGAAAGCATCAAGACAATCGAATCGCCGTACGACGATGGCAAGCAATGGGTCGCGATGCCGGCACTGAACCTGGATGTATCGCTTGTCCATGTCGATCGCGCCGACGCTCGGGGGATTTGCCAGATCAAGGGGCCGGACCACTACATGGATGATCTTTTCATTCGCGCCGCGAAGCGCACGATTGTTTCCTGCGATGAACTGGTCGAGACCGAGTTCTTTCATGACAAGCCCGAGGAATCGCGTTACGTGTTCTGGGAGCGCAGCGCGACGTCCTCGGTGGTTCACTCGCCCTTCGGCGCGCACCCGTCTTCATGCAACCCGCTCTATGGTATCGATGTCGATCATTTCAATGCGTACGCAGCAAGCGCCAAGGAAGATGGCGGGTGGCAGAAATACGTCGACGAGTTCGTCAGCCGGGGCGAGGACGGCTACCTCGAAAAGATCGGCGGCGAATCGCATATCAAATCCCTTTCACTCCCGGTGTATTGATGCTCGCAGACCTCCTGATAACAGCATGTGCCCGGGCATGGGAAAACGACGGCGAAGTGCTTGCCTCGGGTATCGGTATCGTGCCGCGACTGGCGGCATCACTCGCCATGCACAGGAACCCCGACCTGATGATGACGGACTCCGAAGCCTACATGGTGTCGGAACCCGTGCCGGTCGGCCCGCGCAACGGCTACGAACCCAAGCGTGAGACGTGGATGGGTTTCTCCAGGATTTTCGACAACGTCTGGTCCGGCAAGCGGCATGCGCTGGTCGGCCCGACACAAATCGATCGCTTCGGGCAGGCGAACATCTCGGCGATCGGTGACTACGACCAGCCAAAGATCCAGATGCTGGGCGTGCGTGGTTTTCCCGGCAATTCGATCAGCCATGCCAACTCGTTCTTCGTGCCGAATCACAGCACCCGCGTATTCGTCAACGGCGAGGTCGACATGGTGGCATCGATCGGCTACAACCCGGAGCGCTTACCGAAGGGGCACCGCCTTGACGACGTCGACATTCGCCTGATCGTGACCAATCTCTGCGTCATGGATTTCGGCGGGCCCGACCACCAGGTTCGGCTGGTTTCGCTGCACCCGGATGTCACGGTCGCTCAGGTCCTCGAGAATACCGCGTTCGACATCTTCGTACCGGATGACGTGCCCGAGACAACGGCGCCTACTGCCGAGGATATTGCGATTATCGAGCGCTTCGATCCCACTAACCTGCGCGCATCGGTGGTTCGATAGATCATGAAAGTCAAAAAGAAGATAGCGGCGCGCGAAGGCTGGTACACGCTGGATGCGGATAAGCCGAGACTGCTGGGCAGCCAGTGCACGGAATGCAATACCTACTACTTTCCCAAGCACAACGGTTACTGTCGTAACCCTGCCTGTCAAGGCGAGGCATTCGACGAGGTCGAGCTCAGCCACCGCGGCAGGATCTGGTCCTACACCAACGCCGGGTATCCACCGCCGCCGCCTTTTATCGCCGACGATCCGTACGAGCCGTTCGCGATCGCTGCGGTCGAACTCGAAGCGGAACGCATCGTCATCCTGGGGCAACTTGCCACCGGCGTGATCGTCGACGATNNCGAGACGCTGTACGAAGACGACGACAGCGAGTACCTCGTTTGGAAATGGCAGCCTGTCGGAGCAGCGCCATGACTCACCAGGTTGCGATTCTCGGCGTCGGCATGCACCCCTGGGGCAAGTGGGGACGCAACTTCGTCGAATACGGCGTCAAGGCGGCGCGCGAGGCGCTGGCCGACGCAGGCGTGCCGTGGCAGGACATCGATTTTGTTGCGGGCGCCAGCACGATGCGCTGTGGCTATCCGGGTTACGTGGCTGGCGCGACGTTTGCGCAGGCCCTCGGTTGGTCCGGTGCCAGGATCGCAAGTTGTTACGCGGCCTGCGCGTCGGGTTCGCAGGCACTGGATACGGCCCGGGCGCAGATACTTGCCGGTCTTGCGGACGTCGCGCTGGTCGTCGGTGCCGATACGACGCCGAAAGGTTTTCTCGCACCGCAAAAGGGTGATCGTCCCGATGATCCGGACTGGCTGAGATTCCGGCTGCACGGGGCAACCAACCCGGTCTACTTCGCCTTGCATGCGCGGCGCCGCGTCGAACTGTATGGCACGACTGAAAAAGATATCGCCGAGGTGCGTGTTAAGAATGGCAAAAACGGCTTGCACAATCCGAATGCGCGCTATCGCAAGGAATTCACACTCGAGGAAGTGCTCGAGTCGCCGATCGTGTCGGACCCATTGCGGCTGTACGAGATCTGTGCCACGAGCGATGGCGGCGCCGCGGTAGTCATCGCGAGTACCGAGTATGCCCGGCGCCTGCAGAAGGACCCCGTCACCATCGAGGCGATCTCGACGATTACGCCGACCTTTCCGAGTACGCAGCTCGAACTTCCCGATCTTGCGACAGACTCGGCCGCGAGCGTGCCGGCGCCCGACATGAACTTCAAGCCGGCCATCATCGATGCCGCGTATAAGGAAGCCGGTATCGGACCGGACGATCTGAGCCTTGCCGAGGTCTACGACCTGAGTACCTCCATGGAACTGGACTGGTACGAAGCACTGCAACTGTGTGCCGAGGGCGAAGGTCAGAAGTTGTTGCGTGACGGTGACACGTATATCGGCGGCCGGATTCCCGTGAATGCATCAGGTGGCCTTTCGTGTTTCGGGGAAGCGGTACCCGCGCAGGCGCTTGCACAGGTATGCGAACTGACCTGGCAACTTCGCGGGGAGGCAGGCGCTCGCCAGGTCGAGGGCGCCAACATCGGCATCACGGCAAACGTCGGCCTGTTCGGTCACGGCTCGTCCGTCATCGTGAAGAGGTGATGAGTGAATATGCTGCACACACCGCTTTGCGAGCTGCTGGGCTGCAAGTACCCGATCATCCAGACCGCGATGGGGTGGGTCTCCGGCCCTGAGCTTGTCGCGGCGAGCGGCAACGCGGGCGGCTTCGGCTTTCTCGCCGGTGCGACCATACCCGCCGTCGAGATCGAGCAGGAAATTGTCAGGACCAGGTCGCTTACGAACGCCGCCATTCGGTGTGAACTTCCATATGTACCAGCCGAATGCGGCTGACATCGTCGAGCTCGTGATCAAACACAAGGTCCGGGCTGTCAGTTATTCGCGGTCGCCGGGTGCCGCAATGATCGGTCGGCTAAAGGAACATGGTGTCAAATGCGTACCCACCATAGGTCTGCCGAAACATGCGATCAAAGCGATCGCACTCGGGGCGGACGCGATAACGGTGCAGGGCGGCGAAGGCGGCGGCCACACCGGCTCGATCCCGACATCGCTGCTGATCCCGCAGGTCATCGACGCGGTCGATGGCAAGGTGCCTGTCATCGCCGCCGGGGGTTTCAAGGATGGCCGCGGCCTTGTGGCAGCGCTGGCCTGGGGCGCCGACGGCATAGCGATGGGGACGCGATTCCTGATGGCCAGGGAGTCGTCGCCACCCGACGTGACCAAGCAGCGCTACGTTGACTGCATGAATCCTTCCGAGATCATCGTCTCCAAAGCCATCGATGGCCTGCCACAGCGTATGATCCTGAACGAGACGCTGAAGCGGCTCGAGCGCGCCAACCCGATGCGCAAGTTCCTGATCGCGGTGGTAAACGGAATTCGCTTCCGCAAGGTGACGGGTACCAGCCTGTGGAGCCTCGTCAAGTCGGGAATCGTACTCGCCAGGAGCAGCGACATGACGGTGGCACAAGCGATCATGGGCGCCAACGCACCGATGGTCATCCAGAAAGCGATGGTGGAGGGACGGCCAGCCGACGGCGTGTTGCCATCCGGGCAGGTCGCGGGTGTGATCGGCGAGGTGCTGTCCTGCGAGGAGATCATTCACGGTATCGTTGCGGAAGCCGAAAAGCGCCTCAGGGTGTTGGCAGCGATGACAAACCACGAGACACGACAATGAAATCGCCATTCGACATTTCCATAGAGCACGGTATCGCCGAGCTGGTCTTCAATCACCCGCCGGTGAATGCGTTCGATTCGCTTACCTGGTTCGCGATTGCCGATGCGATCGAAGCGCTGGGGAAAAATGACGATGTGCGCGTCATCATCATTGCCGCGGAAGGCAAGGGGTTCTGCGCCGGTGTTGATATCAAGGAACTGGCGGCCGACGCCGGCAAGATTGTCGACGTCAACCGAGGCAACTTCGACACGTTCGAAGCGATCCACCGCAATCCGAAACCGGTCATCGTCGCGTTACACGGATTCGTGCTCGGGGGCGGCATCGGCATCAGCGGCGCAGCCGACATCATTGTTGCCTCCGAGTGCGCGCGTTTCGGCGTTCCCGAGGTCGACCGCGGTGCCATGGGCGGCGGCGCCCATCTGCAGCGCATGTTCCCGGTACAGAAGGTCCGTTACATGTACTTCACGGGCGAGTTCATCGACGCGGCCGAAGCCTATCGCCTCGGCGCTGTCGAGTGTGTCGTATCGCGCGAACAATTGATGCCGACAGCGCGAGAGATCGCAAGCAGAATCGCGGCGAAGTCGCCGGCGATGATCAGGCTCGCGAAAGAGAGCCTGACCGGCATCGAAGACGGTAACCTCGAAGAAAAGTATCGCTGGGAGCAGGGCTTCACGTTCGAGGCCTACACGACGTCCGATTCCCAGGAAGCCCGCGACGCCTTCGTCGAGAAGCGCGACGCCGACTTCGAGAACAAGTAAGAGCAGGACGATGCATCTCCGGTACACGCCCGAGCAGGACCGCTTCCGCCGCGAAGTGCGAGAGTGGCTGGCGGANNCACTCGACACGGCGGAGGGCTTCGAGCTGCACCGGGACTGGGAGCGAACCCTGAAGTCGGGCGACTGGGGCATGGTGACCTGGCCGAGAGAGTACGGCGGGCGCGGCAGTGACCTCATCGAGTGGCTGATCTTCGAGGAGGAGTACTACCGTGCGGGTGCACCACTCAGGGTCAATCAGAACGGGATCTTCCTGCTCGGGCCCACCCTCATGGAGTTCGGCAGCGACGCGCAGAAGACGCGCTTCCTGCCGCCGATGGCGGCGGGCGACGAGGTCTGGGCGCAGGGCTGGTCGGAGCCGAATGCGGGCAGCGACATGGCGGCCATTCGCGCCAGGGCGACGCGTGTCGCCGAGGACGGCGAAGAGTATTACCTCCTGGAAGGCCAGAAGATCTGGTCGTCGCGTGCCGTCTTTGCCGACTGGGGCTTCGGCATTTTTCGCAGCGATCCCGACTCGAGACGCCACAAGGGTCTGTCTTTCATCCTGTTCCCGCTCGACGCCGAAGGCATCACGGTGCGCCCGATCCGCCAGCTCGACGGGGATGCGGGCTTCGCCGAGATCTTCTTCGACAATGCGAAGGTCCCCGTCGCGAACCGCCTCGGCGACGAAGGGCAGGGCTGGCACATCGCAATGGCTACGGCCGGATTCGAGCGTGGCCTCATGCTACGGAGTCCGGCACGGTTCCAGAAGACGGCCGAGCGCCTTATCGAACTCTACGAACAGAATGCGGAGCGCGTCTCTCCGGCGGTGCGCGAGCAGGTGTTGAAAGCGTACCTGGATGCCGAGGCCTACTGCCTCAACACCTACTACACGGCGTCGCGCCTGATGGCTGGTGGCAAGATCGGCTCCGAAGCGAGCTGCAACAAGATCTTCTGGTCGGAGCTCGACCGCGAGATGCATCGCACGGCGATGTCCATCATCGGCGCACGTGCCGAGCTGACCGAGCATGCGCCCAACGCCGTCGATGGCGGGCGTTGGCTGGACGGGTACGTGTTCGCCCTGTCGGGCCCCATCTACGCCGGCACCAACGAGATCCAGCGCAACATCATCGCCGAGCGTTGCCTCGGCCTGCCGAGGGCCTGAACATGGACTTCAACTTCAGCCAGGATGACCTCGACCTGCGTGATGCTGCGCGCGAATATCTGCGGGGTAGCTGCACTACCGACGTCCTGCGCGGCCTCGTGGAAAAAGGTTCAGCCGACCTCGACAGCTGGTCCGAACTCGTCGAGATAGGCCTCGTCGGCTTCCTGGTACCGGCGTCGGCCGGTGGTCTCGGAATGACCGACACCGGCTTCGTGCTGCTGGCCGAGGAGGCCGGATATGTTGCACTGCCTGAACCTCTGATCGATGTTGCCGGTGTCGCCGCTCCGGTATTGGCGTCACTCGATAGCGAGGTAGCGGAGCGGCTGGCCCGCGGCGAGATACGTGCTGTGACGTCGCACCCCCTGAATCCGTACGTAAATCAGCTCGGGCCGAACGACAAGGTGCTGCAGTTTGCCGACGACAGCGTCGCGTTGACCGATGCTGCCGATGTCGAGGCCACGGATATCGACAGTATCGATCCGCTGCGGAGACTCGTGCGTATCGACGCAGCGAAGTCGACGCCGCTGGCGGACGGAGACGCGGCACGCAAACTGGCGGAAACGGCAGCGCTGCGGGGTGCTCTGTTTACGGCGGCGGAGCTCCTCGGTTTGACGGCGGCCATGATCGACATGTCCAGGAGTTACGCGATCGAGCGCAAGCAGTTCGGTGTCGCAATCGGCACCTTCCAGGCGGTCAAGCATCACCTGTCGACAGCGTTCACGAAGCTCGAATTTGCGCGTCCCATAGTCTATCGCGCATCGGCCACGCTGAATGACGATGATGGCCGGGCCGCGTTGCACGTGGCACATGCGAAAGTCGCGGCAAGTGATGCGGCGATAAACGCAGCGGAAGCCGCGATCCAGGTACACGGCGGTATCGGCTATACCTTCGAAGCCGATTTGCATTTGTTCATGAAACGAGTCTGGGCGTTGAGCGGACTCTGGGGCGACCGGAATCATCATTTGGACATCGTTGATCGGGCAATTTTCGATCAGCATACGAAACTCGGTCCGGGGGCGACCTTTCAGCCGTCCGGCGATGCAATGAGCCAGTAACACAGCGGGTGAACCATGAATGAGGCGTACATAATCGACGCGGTCCGAAGTCCGACCGGCAAACGCAAGGGTGGTTTGAGCCATATACACGGTGCAGATCTCGGTGCACATGTCATCAAGGCGATCGTCGATCGCAACAGCATTCCCGACGAGGACTACGAAGACATCATCTTCGGCTGTGTCGACACGGTCGGTCCGCTCGCTGGCGATATTGCACGGACGTGCTGGCTGGCGGCCGGTCTTTCGGAAGCAGTTCCAGGCGTTACCGTCGACCGTCAATGCGGCTCTTCGCAGCAAGCCGTGCACTTCGCCGCGCAGGCCATTATGGCGGGGACGATGGACGTTGTACTCACCGGCGGCGTGCAGACGATGACGCAGATCCCGATCAGCTCATCGATGGTGCTGGCTGGTTCGCTCGGCTTCACCGATCCGTTCTCCGGGTCGGAAGGCTGGGTTGCGCGCTACGGCCCCGAGCCGCCCACGCAGTTCAAAGGCGCACAGATGATCGCCGATACATGGGGCTTCTCGCGGCGCGACCTCGAGGAGTACTCGCTCGAATCCCATCGGCGGGCGTTGCAGGCCATGAAACAGGGCCGCTTCGACCGGGAGATCGTGCCGCTCGCCGGTGTCGAGATGGATGAGACGGCGCGAGACACCTCGCTCGAGAAGATGGCGGAACTCGATACCATCTTCGATTGTGACAAGGTCACAGCCGGCGTATCCAGCCAGACCTGCGACGGTGCGAGTGCCATTCTGCTTGCATCAGAGGACGCGGCGAAACGCTACGGCCTGAAGCCACGTGCGCGCATTCATCACATGAGCGTTCGCGGCGAGGACCCGATTCGTATGCTGACGGCACCGATTCCGGCGACCGGGTACGCGATGAAGAAATCCGGCATGTCGCTGGCCGACATCGATCTCGTCGAGATCAATGAGGCTTTTGCATCCGTGCCGATGGCGTGGCTCAAAGAGACNNTGGCGTGGCTCAAGGAGACCGGCTATCCGCACGAGAAAACCAACGTCAATGGCGGCGCGATCGCGCTCGGTCATCCGCTGGGGGCAACGGGTACCAAGCTGATGACTACGTTGCTGCATGAACTGGAGCGCAGTGGCGGACGATATGGCCTGCAGACCATGTGCGAAGGCGGCGGCCAGGCCAACGTCACGATCATCGAGCGCCTGTAAGGAACGAGAGAGGAACCTATGAGCAAGATCTGTGACGGTCGCGTTGTCATTATCACCGGAGCCGGCGGTGGCTTGGGCCGCGCGCACGCGCTGGCGTTTGCCGCGGAAGGCGCGAGCGTGGTCGTCAACGACATCAACCTCGAGGCGGCCGAGAAGGTTGTGGCCGAGATTACCGCCGCCGGCGGCAGGGCGATGGCGAACAATTCCGATATCACGAATTACGAGTCGTCGGGCCAGGCGGTGGCGAGTGCCATCGAGACTTATGGCGATCTGCACATCGTGCTGAACAATGCGGGCATCAACCGCGATCGCATGTTTGCTTCCATGACCGAAGAGGAATGGGACTCGATCATGGCCGTGCACCTCAAGGGTCATTTCTGCATCAGCTCGCATGCCGTGCATCACTGGCGCGACCAGTCGAAGGCGGGCGAGACGGTCTGTGCACGAATCATCAACACGACGTCGGGCGCGGGACTGCAAGGTTCCGTTGGACAGTCGAACTACGCGGCGGCCAAGGCCGGCATCTGCGCGTTGACATTGAACCAGGCGGCGGAGCTCGGTCGCTACGGCATTACCGCGAACGCCGTGGCGCCTGCCGCGCGCACCGGCATGACGACAGCCGTCGACGCGATGGCGAAGATGATGGCAAGACCCGAGGACGGGAGTTTCGACTATTGGGCAGCGGAGAATGTCTCGCCGCTCCTGGTGTGGCTGGGTTCTGCGGAATCGTCGGCGATCACCGGACGCGTCTTCGAATCCCAGGGCGGCAAGATCTCCATAGCGGACGGCTGGCGAACGACCGAGGGTGTCGACAAAGGCGCACGTTGGGAGCCCGCGGAGATCGCGGGCGCGATGGAAAAACTGCTGGCGAAAGAAGTGCCGGCGCAGAAGGTCTACGGCACCTGAGGTCTCGGGCTGGCGATGGAATTCTCGTTTACAGAAGAACAACAGATGATCCGCGATACCGCGACATCGTTCCTCGCCGAAGTATCCGATAGCGAGGCCGTGCGCCGCGCGATGGCAACCGAGGCCGGCTACGAGGACGAGCTCTGGAGCCGGATTACGGGGGAGATGTGCTGGCACGCGGTCCACATCCCCGAGGACTTCGGCGGCCTGGGCCTCGGTTACGTCGAACTCGTCGCCCTGCTCGAGGAAATGGGCAAGCGTCTCATGTGTTCGCCGTTTTATTCGACGGTCTGCCTCGGCGTTAACGCCCTCCGCGTCGCCGGCACAGACCGGCAGCAGGAAAGGTACTTGTCGCGGATTGCCGGTGAGGGTACCAAAGCCACGCTCGCATGGACCGGGACACGCGGACGCTGGGATGCAGATTCCATTGATGCTACCTATGCATCGACCGACGACGGTGTCGTGCTGGACGGCCGGTTGCGGTACGTGCCGGACGGTCACACCGCCGATCTTCTGATCGTTGCGGCACGGCAGGAAGGCAGTTCTGACGAGGATGGCATCGGTCTCTTCATCGTCCCGGCCGACGCAAACGGCGTGGCCAGGACCTGGTTGCCGACCATGGACCAGACACGCAAGCAGGCGCAGATTGATTTGTCCGGTGTTCGCGTTGCTGCCGGGGACGTCATGCGCAACCTGGGCAACGCCTGGCCACTGCTGTCGCGGGTACTTGACCTTGCGCGCATCGCGATCGCCGCCGACCAGGTAGGAGGCGCCAGCCAGGTTCTCGATGCGACCGCCGACTACATCAAGGAGCGCAGGCAGTTCGGACGGCCTGTCGGCGGCTTTCAGGCAATGAAACACAAAGCGGCTGACATGATGCTCAAGGCCGAGGCGGCGCGTTCGGCGGTGTATTACGCAGCCTGCATTGCCGACCAGTATCTCGAAGAGAGGGTTGCGGCCGAGACGCTCGCCGAAGCGGCCAGTATTGCGAAGGCGTATTGCTCGGACGCCTATTTCTTCAACGCGGGCTGCGCGATACAGATGCATGGCGGTATTGGCTTCACGTGGGAACACGACATGCACCTCTATTTCAAGCGTGCCAAGTCGACACAACAGTTCCTGGGCGATGCGGCGTTTCATCGCGAGCGCCTGAGTCGCCAAATCCTGGGTGATGCCGCGTGAAACTGACGTTCAGCGCTGACGACGAAGCATTCCGCGAATCGATCGCGGCATGGCTCGCCGAGAACCTGACGGGAGAGTTCGAGAAGATCCGTTTTCGTGGCGGCCCGGGCGACGAACACATGTATTTCGAGGAACGCCGCGAGTGGGAATACCGGCTCGCCGAGGGAGGATGGACCTGTGTGGGCTGGCCGCGAGAACATGGCGGACGGGGCCTGTCGATCGAACAACAGGTCATTTTTCACGAAGAGTATGCGCGCGCCGGCGGACCGGGTCGCGTCGGCCACATCGGTGAAGGGCTCGCCGGCCCGACGCTGATCGCGTTCGGATCCGACCAACAACAAAGTCGTTTCCTGCCGCAGATCCTGAACGGCAAGGAACTTTGGTGCCAGGGGTATTCGGAACCCGGTGCCGGCTCGGACCTCGCCAACGTCAGGACCAGGGCCGTCTTCGACGAAAACAAAGACAAGTGGCTGATCACCGGGCAAAAGATCTGGACGTCGCTGGCGACGGAATCCGACTGGTGTTTCCTCATCGCCAGGACCGACCCGGCGTCGCGAGGCAGCCGGGGCCTCGGTTTCTTCCTTGTCGAGATGGATCAGCCGGGCGTGGACATTCGTCCGATCAACCAGCTGACCGGCACGTCGGAATTCAACGAGGTATTTTTCGATGCGGCCGAGTGCGATGCCGACTGCATCGTCGGCGAACCCGGTGACGGCTGGAAAGTTGCAATGGGCCTGCTCGGTTTCGAGCGCGGTGTATCCACCCTGGGCCAGCAGATGCTGTTCCAGAACGAACTCGACGAGATCGTACGTATCGCCAAAGCCAATGGCGCGGCCGAGGACCCGGCGATACGCCAGCGTATCGCCGATGCGCACATCGGGCTCAGGATCATGCGTTACAACTCGATGCGCACCTTGTCCAGCGACGTCGGCGACGGATCGCTGGAGAAAGCGGCGATGATCTACAAGCTGTACTGGTCGAGCTGGCATCGCAATCTCGGCAATCTCGCGATGGACGTGCTCGGGCCCGAAGCCGAGATCATCGAAAGTGAGCCGTATGAGCTGACACGCCTGCAATCGCTGTTCCTGTTCACGCGCTCGGATACGATCTATGGCGGCACCAACCAGATTCAACGCAATATCATCGCGGAACGCGCTCTCGGTCTGCCGCGCGAGCCGCGCCCACCCACGAATTGAGGTCTGAACATGGCGCTGAAAGAGCCACCACCCTACGTCCCGGGACACAAGCTGCTCGATGGCAAGTCGGTGCTGATCACGGCGGCTGCCGGGGCCGGAATCGGGTTCGCGGCCGCCAGGAAAGCGGTCGAGGAAGGCTGCAGGGCAATCTATGTCAGCGACGTCCACGAGGGCAGGCTCGAAAAATCCATTGCGGCACTGAAGGAGTTGCACGCCGACGACGCGGTATTCGGCCGCCTCTGTGACGTCACCAACGAGGAGGACGTGCGGGCGCTCGTTGACGATGCCGAAGACAAACTCGGCGGCGTCGACATATTGATCAACAACGCCGGGCTGGGTGGGACACGACTTCTCGTCGATATGTCCGATGACGAGTGGGCCCGGGTCATCGACGTCACATTGACAGGCACGATGCGCATGACGCGAGCGATGCTCAGGTGTATGCAGCCGCGCGGCGCGGGCGTCATCGTCAACAACGCATCGGTCCTCGGCTGGCGCGCGCAGGAGGGGCAGGCACACTACGCGGCGGCCAAGGCCGGCGTCATGGCGCTCACGCGCTGTGCGGCGCTCGAGGCGGCAGACTTCGGCATCCGCATCAATGCCGTATCCCCGAGCATTGCGTTTCACGAATTCCTGAAGAAGACGACGCCTCTGGAACTGCTCGAGGAACTGGCATCGAAGGAAGCCTTCGGCCGCGCAGCCGAAGTCTGGGAAGTGGCAAACGTGATGATGTTCCTGGCCTCGGACTACAGTTCATACATGACGGGAGAGATCGTCTCGGTCTCCTCGCAACGTTCCTAGAGGTAGTACTAATGAGTCGAGTATTCCCACATCCGTCAGACCTACTGGAAGCCGTCGGTGAGACACTCGGTCCGAGCGACTGGGTGGCGGTCGAGCAGGACCGGATCGATCAATTCGCCGATGCCACGGACGACCACCAGTGGATTCACGTGGATCCGGAAAAAGCAGCGGATGGTCCGTTCGGNNCGGCGCCTGCATCGCGCATGGCTACCTGACGTTGTCGCTGGTCAACAAATTTCTGCCACAGCTGATCGAGGTTCGAGGGTCCGCCATGGGCGTCAACTACGGGTGCGACAAGGTGCGTTTCCCGAACACGGTCAAGGTCAGGCAACGCATTCGTGGCGTGGGCGAGATTCTCCGCGTCGAGGAAAAACCCGGCGCCGTGCAGGCGACCATTCGTGTCACCGTCGAAGTCGAAGGTGAGGAGCGGCCCGCCTGTGTCGCCGACACGATCTCCCGTTTTTATTATTCGCAGTGATTTTCATTCCAGGGGTCCGACATGGGTAATGCCGTCATCGTCTCTACAGCACGCACCCCGATAGGGAAGGCCTATCGCGGTGCATTCAACGACACCGAAGCCCCGGTGCTCGGTGCTCACGTGGTGCGGAATGCCGTGGCCAGGGCCGGCGTCGACCCGCAGGAAATCGACGACGTGATTCTCNNTGCGCCGTCGCGGCGGGTTTGCCCGATACCGTGGCAGGCATGCAGGTCGATCGCATGTGCTCGTCGGGCTTGACTGCTATCGGTATTGCCGCAAAGACGGTGATGGCCGGCGAGCAGGACATCGTGGTTGCCGGCGGGCTCGAGTCGATCTCCCTGACACAAAACAAGCACAAGAACTCTCACCGCGCGGTATCGAAGGCCGTGCTCGAACAGTCGCCACACATGTACATGCCGATGATCGAGACGGCCGAGGTCGTCGCCGATCGCTACGACATCAGCCGCGAATCGCAGGACGAGTATGCGCTTCAGTCCCAGCAACGCACGGCCCAGGCGCAGCAAGCTGGCCGCTTCGACGATGAGATCGTGCCGCTGGCGTCGGTCAAGTCGGTGTTCGACAAGGAGACGAAGGACGTCAGTTACGAAGAGGTGACACTCGAACGGGACGAGGGCAACCGTCCGGGCACGACGCTCGAGAACCTCGCGGCGTTGCAGCCTGTCTATGCAGACGGCTCGGTCGTCAAGCAGGGCAAGCACATTACGGCGGGCAACGCCTCACAACTGTCGGACGGCGCATCCGCGTGCGTCGTCATGGATTCGGAGCTGGCGGAGAAGCGCGGCATCGACCCCCTGGGCATCTACCGCGGCATCGCGGTAGCCGGGTGCGCGCCCGATGAGATGGGCATCGGCCCCGTGTTTGCCGTGCCGAAATTGCTCGAGAAGCACGGACTCGGGATGGACGACATCGGTCTCTGGGAACTCAACGAGGCCTTCGCTTGCCAGGTACTCTATTGCCGCGATCGGCTCGGCATTGACAACGACAAGCTCAATGTGAACGGTGGAGCTATCTCGATCGGTCACCCTTTTGGCATGTCGGGCGCGCGCATGGTTGGGCATGCACTGATCGAGGGCAAGCGCCGCGGGGCGCGCTATGTTGTCTGCACCATGTGTGTCGGCGGCGGCATGGGCGCGGCGGGCCTTTTCGAAGTCACCTAGGACACTGCCGTCGGCATCGGGGCCTCACTCCGCAGCGGCAGCGCGGAACAGCTCGGTGTCCGGATGAAACGCGTACCAGGCGAACCAGTAGGCGATGATTGACGGAAGCTCGTCGCCGTTCTCATCGAGTACCCTCGCGAAGTTATCGTCGTCCGACCATTCGACCGTCACCGGCTTGCCGCCGATGGAGTCATCAAAGAAGTCGGCTGCGTTCTTCCTGAGTTCAGCGAATGGGTAGGCCCGACTGACGTCACCCAGGCGAATGCCGAGTACCAGCGATTTGTTGCGGAACTGCGTGCTCTTTTCCTTGACGGGAAACATCAATTCACCCGACCTGGCGTAGTCGAGGTAGGGCGATCGGCGATAGTCGCGGCGGTATCCCGTGTCCGTGGACAAGACCATTGATTCCGGATGTCGTTGGCGCCAGTGACGCCAGGTCGTGTGCGATGCAGGCACGGCGGACAGCATCATCCCCTTGAGCGGGCCTGCTATCGCCTTGCTCATGATCTGCGACCAGAGTGAACCGGTACGCCGGTCGTAGAGCAACACATCGCTGTTGTATAACAGTCCGGACACGCCAAATTTCAGGCCGAAGTCCTTTGCCTGGGACGAGAACACCATGCCGGTGTAACAAAGGGGGCAGTAAGTGACCAGGATCGCCTCGCCCGCGAATTCATCGTTGACGACTTCATGGTGNNTCCGCAGTCAGGAATTTCGGTTCGTCGATAGAGGGAATGCCATCGCGACGCACGCCCGTCCTGCGGATCTCGTTGACAGGCACCGAAGCATCGCTGAGGTCGAAACCGTTTTTCTTCTTCGCGTCAGCGACGGGTGCAAGCAACAGCGTACAGGCACACAAAAGGGTCAGGGTCCTGGTCGTCATTGGCTTATCGTCCTGTTTCCAATCAGACCGGCCGAGTGCGGGATTTATGACCGGAAACCGGGCGGGAGGCTGGCGGCATTGCCCGGGCCATCCTTTCGCTAATGCGACAAAGTATGCCCGACGCTGGATCGTCAGCGACAGAATCGGGGGCCGGTGCTATTGTTCACCGCCCCCCGGTGTTTCTGGAGAACGGAGCTATGAATGACGTCAGAGTTCTGAAAAAACACGCGAATCGACGCCTGTACGATACGGACAGCAAGAAATACGTGTCGATGGACGAAATAAGGGACCTGATCAATTCCGGTGTCGACGTCAGGATTGAGGATTCGAAGAGCGGTGACGACATCACTCGTCCGATCCTGCTGCAGATCATGGCGGAGTGCGAGCAGAATGGCAGTCCGATGCTCTCGCCGGACATGCTGATGGCGTTAATACGCCACTACGGGCACCCGATGCAAGACATCATCGGGCCGTATCTCGAAAACAGCCTGACGTTCTACATGCGCCAGGAAGCGCGGCTCAGGAAACGCATGACGGGCATGTTCGAAGCGACCGGCGGCAAAAAGGGCAAGTCCAGCAAGGAGACCTTTGCCGCAATGCGCGATAACCTGATCAAAGCGCTAAGTTCGAGCAGGAACATAAAGGACAGAGACTCGGACGCATAGACCCGATATCCGTCATTTCGGGGGGAGGTACGACATGAGCGCAACTTACGACTTCATCATCGTCGGTGCGGGGTCTTCCGGTTGCGTATTGGCAGAGAGGCTCTCGCGAGACCCCGCGAACCGGGTGCTTCTGATCGAGGCAGGCGGCCGCGATATCAACCCGATGATTCATGTGCCGCTGAGCGCCCCGATGCTGCAAAAGACGGCGGTCGACTGGAACTATGAAACGGCGCCGGAACCCGAACTGAACAATCGCTCGATCCGATGGCCACGAGGCAAGGTGCTCGGTGGTTCCAGCGCCATTCACGGCATGATCTATATACGCGGGCAGCGCGAGGACTACGAGACCTGGGCGGCCATGGGCAACGTCGGCTGGTCGTACGAGGAGTTGTTGCCGTACTTCCGGCAACACGAAGACCACGAGGGAGGAGCCAATGAGTATCATGGCGTCGGTGGTCCCTTATGGGTGGGCAAGGTTGTCGGCAATCTCGACATGGCTGAGCAATTCGTCGAAGCGGGCGTGGATATCGGCTTACCGTTTAACCCGGACTTCAACGGCGAGCGGCAGGAAGGCATTGGCTATTACCCGGTCAATATCAAGAACGGCTTCCGCCAGAGTTCCGCGACATCGCATTTGCATCCGAACAAGAAGCGGCCCAACCTGACCGTTGCAATGCACGCGCTGGCAACTCGCGTATTGCTGGAGAACGGGCGTGCAACGGGCATTGAATACCGCCAAAAGGGCCAACCCGTAACGGCACATTGCCGTCGTGAGCTGGTCTTGTGCGGTGGTGCCGTCAACTCCCCGCAACTTCTGGAGCTCTCCGGGATCGGCGATCGAGAGTTGCTGGAATCGTTCGGCATCGGCGTAGTGCAGCACCTGCCCGGTGTGGGCGAGAACCTGCAGGACCATCTGACCATCAATGTCTGCTATGACATCAAGGCTGTCAGCACCTATTACGAAGAAATGAAGCCGTGGCGCCTGATCAAACACGTATTCCGGTACCTGTTCAAGCGACGAGGGATGCTGGCCTTTCCGGCCGCACAGGTCGGTGCGTTCCTCAAAACCGATCCCTCGCTGGACCGTCCCGACGCACAGGTTCACTTCGCGCCGGCCGCCGGTGAATACGACGACTGGGGCAGAATGATGCCCGTGCCTGGAACCACGGCCTCCGTCTGTCTCTTGCGGCCGACGAGTCGCGGCTCGGTTCATATTCAATCGAGCGAGCCGGATCGTTATCCGCTGATCAAGGCCAACTACCTGGCGACGGAAGAAGATCGTAAAGGAACCGTTGCCGCCGTGCGCCGGGTGAGGGAGATCTATGCTGCCGGATCACTCGAGAAATACGATGGTCGCGAGCTGACGCCTGGCGCCGATGTGCAGACCGACGAGGAAATTCTGGACTACGTGCGCAAGGATGCGGTTTCGGTCTACCACCCGGTGGGTAGTTGCAAGATGGGCAACGATGACATGGCCGTCGTGGACAGCCAGCTGCGCGTGCGTGGCATCGAAGGACTGCGGGTAGCCGATGCGTCGGTCATGCCTACCCTGATTTCCGGCAATACGCATGCCACTTGCGTTGTCATCGCCGACAAGTGCGCGGACATGATGCTCGCCGACTAACCGGCCGGAACTACGGACAGCAGCGCGTTATCCAGCGCCTCGATAATCTCGTCAATGTCGCCGCGCCTGGCAATCAGCGCCGGGCTGAGCAGGATCGAGTTATTGTAACCCGTCAGGCTACGGTTGGTACGGCCGACCAGCACGCCGCGGGCCTGGCACTCGGACGCAATCTTCATGAGCACCGATTCGTCCATGGGCTCCTTCGTCGCCCGGTCCCTGACGAGCTCGAGGCCGGCAAACAGCCCTTTGCCACGAACGTCGCCGATGCAATCGTGCTTGTCCTGCAAGCCATGGAGCTTGTCTTTAAGGTAGCCGCCCATTTCAGCCGCGTTCTGAACGAGGTTCTCTTCTTCGATAATGTGCAGGTTTTCCAACGCGGCCGCAGGCCCCGCGGCGCAGCCGCCGAACGTTGAGATATCGCGGAAATAGGACAGGCTGTCGCCAGGATCTTTACGGAATTCATTGAATACGTCCTCGGTGGTCACGGTGCACGAGATGGCCGCGTAACCCGAAGCGACGCCCTTGGCCAGCGTCACGATGTCGGGCTTGATGTCATAGTGCTGGTAACCGAACCATTTGCCGGTACGCCCCATGCCGCAAACGACCTCATCGATGTGTATAAGGATGTCGTATTTCCTGCAGATCTCCTGGATGGTTTCCCAGTAGCCTTCGGGCGGTGTGATGACACCGCCGCCGGCCGTGATCGGTTCGAGCACGACGGCGCCGACGGTATCGGGTCCTTCGCGCAACAAGACATTTTCGAGTTCGCGCGCCGCTCGCTCGCCGTAATTCGTGGCGTCGTCGTACTGGCAACGGTATTCGCAGCAATGCGGCATTTCCACGAATCCCGGCGTGAACGGTCCGTATTGCGCTTTGCGCTCGTTCTGGCCGCCCGAACTCAACGCCGTGATCGTGGTGCCATGATAGTCACGGTCGCGATAGACGATCTTGTGCTTTTTGCCGTCGTATTTGTTGTGCGCAATCTGGCGCACGAACTTGTAGCCTTTCTCGTTTGCCTCGGACCCGGAGTTCGAATAGTAGACGCGACTCAGTCCCGGCATCTTCGTCAGCAGTGCTTCGGCGAACAATGCGCCGGGCACGCTGCCGCCACTGCCGGCGTAGTAACACATCGTGAGGAGCTGATCGTGCACGGCTTTGGCGATGGACTTGCGTCCGTACCCCACATTGACGGTCCATACGCCGCCCGAGGTCGCATCGAGGTACTCATTGCCGGCCGCGTCCCGAATGCGCATGCCCTGGCCTTCGACGATGACCATCGGATCCGTCTTGTCGAACTGCTGGTGCTGTACCAGGTGGTGCCAGACGCTCTCTTTATCGATATCGACAATCGTCGCTTGCGGCACTTCGCTTCGGACACGCGCCATGACTCACTCCGCTAAGTTTTTTGACCGGTATCGCCATTGTGCCAGCGACGTACATGGGATTAAATCCCATGACCGTCAGGCAATTCTGCCGTACACCGGAGGACTGACAGTATGCCCCGCATGACACCCAGCGAAGCCTTCGTTGAAACCATGGTCGCCCATGGTGTGACCGACATTTTCGGCATCATGGGATCCGCGTTCATGGATGCCATGGATATCTTCGAACCGGCTGGCATTCGCTTTATACCCGTGGTCCACGAGCAGGGCGCCGCGCACATGGCCGACGGCTATTCGCGCGTTTCCGGGCGACAGGGCGTCTGCACGGGCCAAAACGGCCCCGGCATCAGCAACTGCGTGACGGGCATCGCCGCCGCTTTCTGGGCGCATTCGCCGGTGGTCATCGTCACACCCGAGACAGGCACAATGGGGATGGGGCTTGGCGGCTTCCAGGAGTGCAACCAGCTGCCCATGTTCCAGGAATTCACTAAGTACCAGGCGCATCTCAATAATCCGAATCGCATGGCGGAGTTCACGGCGCGCTGCTTCGACCGCGCGTTGTCCGAGATGGGGCCGACGCAGCTCAATATCCCGCGGGATCTCTTCTACGGTGACATCGACGTGGAAATACCGCAGCCGTCGATTCTTGATCGCGGCGCGGGCGGCGAGAGAACGCTGTCCGAAGCGGCCGAACTACTGGCCGGGGCCGAATTCCCGGTGATCGTATCGGGCGGTGGCGTCGTCAACTCCGGGGCGGTCGAGGAGTGCAGGGTGCTGGCGGAGAGACTGGGCGCACCGGTGGTCAACAGCTACCTGCACAACGACTCCTTCCCCGCCAGCCACCCGCTGTGGTGCGGGCCGCTGGGCTACCAGGGCTCGAAGGCCGGAATGAAACTGATCAGCGGAGCCGATGTCGTACTGGCGCTCGGAACGAGGCTCGGACCTTTCGGTACCTTGCCGCAGTACGGCATGGACTATTGGCCCGCGGGCGCGAAGATCATCCAGGTTGATGCGGACCACAAGATGCTCGGTCTCGTCAAGAACATATCGGTGGGCATCTGCGGTGACGCACGTGCGGCTGCAGCCTCATTGCTGCAACGGCTCGAGGGAAGGACACTGGTCTGTGACGGCACCAAGGAGCAGCGAGCCGCCCGGATTGCAAAGGAAAAGGACGCCTGGGAAAAGGAACTCGACGAGTGGATCCACGAGAAAGACGAATACAGCCTGGAAGCCATTGCGAAGGCGGGCGAAGGCTTCCTGCATCCGCGCCAGGCCTTGCGGGAACTCGAGCAGGCGATGCCTGCAGACGTCATGGTGTCCACCGATATCGGCAACATCAACTCGGTTGCGAACAGCTACCTGCGCTTCGAAAAACCGCGCAGTTTCTTTGCCGCCATGAGTTTCGGCAATTGTGGCTATGCGTTTCCGACGATCATCGGCGCTAAAGTTGCGGCGCCCGACCGGCCCGCGGTCTCCTATGCGGGTGACGGTGCATGGGGGATGAGCATGGGCGAGACCATGACCTGCGTTCGCGAGGATATCCCGGTCACCGCTGTCGT